>OHLZ01000077.1_pt1 | contig 78018 bp, 91 predicted proteins | sample 1569211 | NCBI WGS metagenome assembly OHLZ01 (sample SAMEA3879606, study PRJEB24766) | human gut metagenome | biome: human-associated habitat; feature: feces | place: USA | collected 1985/1987
AAATAAGTTATTCCTATTTTTTCTTTTTAATATGAAATATAGGCAATAAAATATAGACCCTGAAAAGCCCGCTTCCCTTTCCTGAGGGGAATAAACCGCCTTCCCGCTCTACTAATTATTCTTTAATAATTTTTATTTCTACATCAGAATAAAAATTATTTTCTCTTTACCGTTAGTCATTAGTCATTAGCTGTTAGCCATTAGCTGTTAGCAACTAGCAGTTAGCTGTTAGCAACTAGCAGTTAGCGGTTAGCAACTATCAGTTAAAAGCTAATAGCTAGGGGCTAGAAGCTATTATACATAAAACATTCCTCATCACTGATGCAGTGGCTGGAGGATACTGGCTCGCCGCAATGACTCTAATCGCAAAAAACTTCCGGTACGTTCCGTTTTCCTCACCACGACAGCAGATCCTTCGCTCACACTCTGGATGACGCCTTACCGTCCCCGGTCATTCTGAACGGTGGCAAGAATGCTTTGTGGAAAAGACGGGAAGCAGCAATATGACACAAAGCGAAGAATCTATTACTCGGGTGACATCTTGCCGTTTTCCTCACTACAGTGGCAGATCCTTCTTTGGCACGCTGAATGACGATCAGCGTCTCCTGTCATTATGACGACTTCTTTCGCCACCCCGGCAATGCGGGCAAGACCGTTAGAATGATTTGTGCCGGTGCCCGCCTATTTCCTAAATAAGCAAACAAAAAATGACCTGCACAAGCAAGCCATTTCGCTAAAGGGACAGATAATAAAATCGAATCTGGGAAGGTGAGAGCCGATCCGATATTATTTTGTCACAAGAGATAATCTGATTCTTTCTGCATGACGGGCGAGTTCCGATTTGGTCACGGGCGCCCCCTGGATATAATCAGTGAAATCTTTTCCCTTCTCACCTAAATTCGGGAATAATTTCGCAGCGTCAAGACGATGGCGCAAAATTCTGCCAAAAGCCTGTTTTTTCTGAACTGTCATGATAATTCTCCTCTCTGTTTCGGAAACAGCAAACTCAGTACATTATGCAAATCTATTCGGCCGGCAGCCTTTCTTATGTCTATACAGTACACCAGACAGAAAGAAAATAAAAATACCCGATTGGAATTTGAAATATTTCTTATTAGAAATTTTCCCATTTTTGCATACTTTTTATTGACTTGCAATTAATAATATACTAATCTATATAAAGACACAGCAAACCCTGATAAATGCAAATTCGACCGGCATCGAAACGAAAAAGAGGAAACTTTTTCCATTGCATTGAAAAGGAGTCTACTCATGGAAATAGATAATTACAGAAATTTTCTGGCTATCGTGGAAGCAGGCAGCATGACGTCCGCTTCTGAATTTGTCCATATCGCCCAGCCGGCGCTTTCCAAACAGCTGAAATCGCTGGAAGGATATTTCGGTACAAAATTGATTATCACCACAAGAGGAAGCAAGCATCTGATCTTAACGGATGCAGGAAAAATCCTCTACCATAAGGCGAAGTATATTTGTTCACTGGAAGATATGGCACGGATTGAAATTGACGACATCAGCGATGGAAACCGGGGCACGCTGCGTATCAGCGCCGCCAACTCCCGTTCATCCATTTTCATTAAGACCTGTCTGGAACCGTTCCATGACTTATTTCCGAATGTGGTTTATGAAATTTACGAAGGCAGCGTAAATGAGCAGTCACAGCAGCTTCTTTCCGGCATCACGGAACTGGGCATTTTAAGTGTGCCCCTGATCCATCAAAATGATTTTGAAATCTTATTCCAAAGAGAGGAAGATATATGCGCCATTTTCTCGAAAAATTCCAAATTCCTCACCGACATCGGCAATAAGGAAACAGTTTCCATTAAGGATCTGGCTTCTCTGCCGCTCTGTGCATCCGCAGGCTGCAATCTGATCATGAACAAAATTTTTAAGGCGCACAATTTAAAGCCGAATATTCTCAGCATCTGCACGACAAGGACCGCGGCACTCCAATGGGCGGAAGATGATTACGGCGTAAGCCTCGTTCCCATTGAGCCGGGAGAGGACATCGGCTGTCATTTCACCTGCCGCCGTATTGAAGAAGCCGACACAGAACTGTACAAAACGGTGGTCAAGGTCAAAGGCCGTCCCCTCTCCGTCATCGCGCGGAAGTTCCTCAAGTTCTATTCTGAAGCGCGCCATTCCCAAAGAGTGGGAAAGCTCAGCACGATGCTGTAAAGAAATACAAGGATTACGGGACATCATGCCCACCTTTTAATCGTAAACAAGAAGTATAAAAAGGAAGTGCGTAAGTTATCGGCATCCGACTTACGCACTTCCTTTTTGTCCTGTTTAAATCTCTTACGATGCCAATCTGAAAAGATTTCCCACTTTTCATGGCAATACAGGGTTTTACATAAAGCAAAACACCTTCCTCCCTATCTTGGGAAAAGAAATACAACTTCTTTCTTTATATATCAGTATTCTTTTTCCTCCGATTATCCGTAATATTATTATTGTCTGTCACCGTCTTATCTGTTTCCAGGCCGGCAGCAGGGATTCCGTTTACAGGCGGCATAGCGTTCCGTTCTCTTCGATATTCTTTTTCAAAATAAAAATAGGTTCGTTCCAATCCTTTCTGCCAATCCGTTTCCGGTGCCCAGCCGAGATATTTTCCCGCCATCTGGCTGCACAATGCCGAGCGGAAGATATCTCCTTCTCTTGCCGCGGCATGGCAGATCGGCTTTGACAAGCCGGACAGCCGGAGCAGCCGGTCCGCTGCATCCTTGACTGTCACTTCGCGTCCGGTGGACAGATTGCAGGTGATATTCGCCGTTTCCGAAAACAGCGCTTTCCGTATGCCGTTGGCAATATCTCCAGCGTAAATGAAATCCCGAGTCTGCTGTCCGTTTCCATAAATGGCCGGCGATTTCCCTTCCGCCAGCTGTCTGGCAAAAACACTCACTACGCCGCCTTCCCCGCCGTTTCCCTGCCGTTCGCCGTACACATTGGCAAAGCGGAAGATGACATAGGAAAGGCCGTAAGCTTTCTGATAGAGGCGGATATAATTCTCACAGGTCATTTTAGACAGTCCGTAAAAAGATACCGGGCGGAGCGGCTCCGTTTCCCTCACAGGAAGGCACTCCGGAGCAATATCTCCGTAAACGGCGGCCGAAGAAGAAAAAATGATCCGCTTCACACCGTACTTCCTCGCCGCTTCCAGGATATTCACCGTGCCTTCTATATTATCTTCCATATCTTTCTTCGGATCCTCCATAGAGGCAGGTACCATGGTCTGCGCCGCCAGGTGGACAATGGCATCAAAGTGTCCATTTTTCACCACGTCCCGGGCCAGCGGGCTTTTGACATCACAGCAGACGAAATTTGCATCATCCGGTATATTTTCCAGCCTGCCGGCGGACAAGTCATCCAATATGGTAACTGTCTCGGAGGATAGCAGCCCAGTCAAATGGGAACCGATAAATCCGGCCCCTCCTGTAATCAGAATTCTCATCACTTGCACTTCCTTTCACTTCAATAATCTCGGTGTCTCCCATTTCCGTACAGGGCGATACAACAATAAAATATCCGTCTTTATTGTCTTTAAGTTTTTCCTCAGAATAGAACGGCATCACATTTTTGGCGTTCCAGGAAAGCGTTCCCGGTTTTAACCTGTCTATCTCATCTGCTGATGCCAGACGGTAAATTATTTTTCCGCTGTAAAAAACAGTTGATGTCCGGTACTTATTTTCATAAACGATGATTTTATTTCCCGTATCCATAGATGCCAGCGCGGTTCCCGGCCCTTTTCCCGACCGCATGTATGTCAGAACGGGTACAACGGTCAGCACCAGAAGTGTATATACAGCGCCTGTCATCAGCGCTTTGCGCCCCACTGCCCTGTCATATCCGGCAAAAAGCTTTGCCGTAAGGATAGCAAAGGCAAAAAGAGAAGGAAACGTATAGGTCGTATACTTGGTGGCAATCAGCTGGAAAACAAGGAGAACCGTCACTCCCCAAACCAGAAGGAATTGCGTTGCCGTATCCGCCCGGGCAAAAGAAAGTCCGTGTTCTTTCCATTTCCGGAAAAGGGCGGGAAGCATGAAGAAGCTCCAAGGGAAAAAACCGGCGAAGTACATGGCAATGTAGAACCACCAGTGGGCGGTACTCTGATGCTCCGCCACCGTGGCACGAAGATAGTTATGGACACCGAAGAAATTCAAAAGGAAATCGGTGCCGTGACAGACGGTCATGTATATGTACCACGGCGCGCAGAGAAGAAGAAATAACACCATGCCGGAAATCAGACGGACGTGGAGCATTTCCCTCAGATCCCGCCTCCATAAAAGGAAAAGGATTGCCGAAAGCCCCGGCAGCGCCAGCCCGATCGGACCCTTTGTCAGAACCGCCAGCGCCGCCGCTGCATAGCAGAGGAAATAGTACTTCCTGTCTTCCCGATAGCCCAGATAGAAGGAAGCAATGGAAACACTCATAAAAAAGAAAAGCGCCACATCGGTGACCACTGCCTTGGACAGGAGCCAGAACTCCAAAGATGTTCCGAGGATCAAAGCCGCCGTCCAGCCTGTTTTCCTGTCATAAACCTTGGAGGAGAACCAGAAAGTATACAGCACGGACGCCACACCGAAAACAGCCGACGGAAGGCGCGCCGCAAATTCATTAAAACCGAAAGCGGCAAAAGACAATGCCAGTTCCCAATAAAAAAAGATTGGCTTGTCATACCAGTAATGTCCATAAATCCGCGGCGACATCCAGTCCCCGGACAGCACCATTTCCCTGGCGGTAAGCGCATAATTGGATTCCGCCGTGTCCGTCACGGCAGCCAGCTCGTTTCCCGCAAGAAACAGCAGAGCAAAGACCGCCGCCAGAAACAGATACGGATGGCTTTTCATTTTTTCCTTCATAGATTTCATTTCCTTTCTTGTTCTCCATGGATACAATACCTGAAAACCATGAACGCATCTTTATCCGTTTTTAAACAAAAATTAAACTCTTCCTTTTTCTATTGAAGGAGTCTATCATTTGAGGTAGGGTAAAAGCAGAAACTATACAAGGAGAAACTATGACTGTAAAAAGCCGGCTGCTTATTTCGCACCTCATCATGTTTATCGTGCCTATTTTCATGGCTGTCATCGTCGCCGCCGTTATGCTGGCCGGCGCCCTAATCTTGAGCCGCGGCAATAATTATCTGTATCTGGAAAATATATCCAAGTGCACGCGTGCCGCCGAAATTTCCTGCCATATCTTTTTTCACGGCAATCTGGAACATCCGGAAAATTCCGCCGGCCGGTGGCTAATTTCCCTCCTGTCCCCAAAGCAGAATCTTATTCTCTTCACCAAAGGAAAAGATCCCATTTACACCTACGGAAACAAAGACTATCTGGCACAGCTCTCCCGGATTCCGCCGGATTCCGACTGGGAGGAACGGGAAAACGGGCGGATAGGTACCTATATCCGTGCCGAAGATGAATCTTTCTATTATGCCAGGAAGATGACCCGCAAAGATACACCTTACTATTTCTACTTCATCTCCAATCATGTCTACCGGGCGTACAATCCGGGCGATGAAGCGGTGGAGCATCTGTTTGAAACCACCATGTGGAGCATCGGAGGCATCATTCTGCTCATCATCCTTCTGACGAGCCGTTTCCTTTCCTCTTTTATGATCCGCCACATTGTCCCGCCGCTGGAAACACTGAAGCAGGGCGCGATGGAAGTGCAGGAAGGAAACCTTTCCATCCGGCTTGTCCACAAGGGAAATGATGAATACCGCCCCGTCTTCCGCGCGTTTAATCTGATGACGGAAAAACTCTCCCTGTCACTTACGGAACGGGAAGAAGAAGAACAGAAACGGAAAGAACTGATTGCCAGCATCTCCCATGATATCCGCACGCCGCTGACCGTTATCAGGGCCTACGCGGAAGGCCTACGCGACGGCGTAGCGGACACGGAAGAAAAGAAAGAGAAATATTTGTCTGTCATCTGCCGGCGCGCTGATGATCTGGACCGCATGATCAACCAGCTTTTCGATTTATCCAGGCTGGACATCGGCGCCAAAGCCTACACGGAAGAAACTCTCGACCTTTCTGCCGTGCTTCATGACTTCATAGAAGAGAACCGGAATTCTTTCAAAGAGAAGGGACTCGTCCTGTCGGCAGAAACAGCGGAACATGTCCCCATCAGGGGAAGCCGCCTCCTCTTAAACCGCATCCTCATGAATCTGGCATCCAACAGCGCCAAGTACAAGACTGCCGGGGAAGGCCATCTTCTCCTCCATTTGGAAAAAGGAAATAATGAAGCTGTCCTGACCGTCACCGATGACGGCCCCGGCGTACCGGAAACGTCACTCCGCCATCTGTTCGAAGCCTTTTACCGGACCGATAAGGCCCGAAGCCGTACGGAAGACGGCAGCGGTCTCGGCATGACCATCGTCCAAAAAGCCGTACGCCTCATGAACGGTACGGTAACTGCTGAAAACGTCATACCCCATGGCTTATGCGTAGAAATAAAAATACCGCTCGCGGGAGGAAGTAAAACATGAAAAAGATTCTTATCATCGAAGACGACAGCGCCATTGCCGAAATTGAAAAAGATTACCTCACGCTTTCCGGCCTGGATGCGGCAATCATCACTGACGGAAAAAAGGGGCTGGAAGAAGCGCAAAGCGGCCTTTACGACCTGATCCTCCTGGATCTGATGCTCCCCGGCACGGACGGCTTTTCCATCTGCCGCAGGCTACGGGAACAGCTGGATATTCCCATCCTCATCGTCAGTGCCAGAAGAGATGACATTGACAAAATCAGAAGTCTCGGATTCGGCGCCGACGATTACATCGAAAAACCATTTTCTCCTGCGGTACTGGCCGCCCGCGTAAAATCACAGCTTGCCCGTTACGAACGTCTGAAAGGGACGGCAAAGAAAAACACCGGCATCATCACGATCGGCGACATCACTTTAAACCCATCCACCCGCATCGTCACCGTCCGGGGAGAAAACAAACTGCTTCCCAATAAAGAATTCCAGCTGCTTGAATTTCTTATGATTAACGCGGATATCGTTTTCAGCAGGGAAACCATCTACAACCGCATCTGGGGCATGGAATCCTTCGGCAATACATCCACCGTCCCCGTCCACATCAACCGCATCCGGGACGCCATCGAAAAAGACCCCGCCGATCCCCAGCATATTCTGACCATCTGGGGCGTGGGATACAAGTTCAGACCATGACCGGCCCTTCCCATGCAAAAAGCCCGTGCAGGATTTTCCCGTACAGGCTTTTTTATTTCGTTTCCAAAAGTATGAAATCAGGGTTATAGGACAAAATGAGTTGGTCTTCAATCCCAAAGATAAATTGGATATGAGTTAGATTTATGAAGTTCATGCCACACAATAGCATCTCCCCATGTGGGAATTGAATCCTCTAATTGGGATCGTTCATTCATCGCTTTATATAGTTTAGAAATGCTTCTGTCAGTGGGCATTACCTTTAGGATTTCAGATGCAGAAAGCGGTTTCGGTGTGTGGAAGTAACACCACCAGAAAACCGCTTTTATGCGTCTTTCACTGGACATCCCCCGATGGTTTCTAAGCATTGTTCTTAATTGTGCATTTATTCCGCCTTCTATACGGTTATTTGTCGATGGTAGTTCTTCTCCATAAGACAACGATTCATCCAAATAGGTAAATAATGTGTTTTGCCGTACTAATCTGACCAGTGACCGCTCGGCCTTTAGTAAACGTTCATGCATAGGGCGAAGTTTGCCTTTTTCATCTCGTGTCATTTCACTAAGAAAGGCCTTATGCCTTATTCTCCAGTTTATCAGTCGGGTTACCCAATTGGCTGCTTGTTCTAAATCTTTTATCATCAGCAAATCCTTTGCTATCATATACAGTTCAATACCGGCAATGGTTTTAGGTCCACCGGTTGTATATCTCTTTACCTGGAGGAATGCATGGAAAGTACAACGCTGCAGCTTAGCCTTGGGCCAGACTCTTTTTAGTGCTTTCCGGAAGCCGTGGCCTCCATCAGAAACGACCATAGCGGGAGCCGCAATTCTCTGCATCAATGCTTCCCATGCTCTGGAATTCTCATAGCGGCACAAATACCATCCAAGTACGTTTTCTTCGTTGCAGCATATAAAATACAAGCTTTTCTGGACAGATAAATCCCATCCACATATACAACATTCATCGGATTCTCAATTTTAGGCGGCATAGGCCATATTTCCCAAAATTTAGTTATCTTCCTACGAAAATCACGACCGTCGCCAGGCATGGATCTTTGCACATCCTTACCAAACAACCACTGAATAAAGTGCTTAAAATCATGAACCGTCTTATTAATCGGATTCACAAAGACAGAATGACATTCTTTGCAGTACCACCGTTGCCTTCCTGTACGAGTTTTACCATATCTTGAGCAAAAGAAACCGCAATATAAACACCTAACTTATTTCATAAGGTTCTCCTTTTAAAATAAACATATTTTAAAAAGATATAACCCTAATTAAAGCAGTCATAGCAATCATTTTCGGACTTTTTACCAACTCATTTTGTCCACCCTTTATCTTTTTAGGAAAAAGATAAAATACCGATGAAGCTAGATAATGTCTATCTTCATCGGTATTAAAATCAACACAAAATGTCCTATAGCCCTGAAATCAAGTATACTGCCGCGGTATCAATTACAGGAAAAGCCGTGAGGATCTTTCATTCTTTTCCTCACGGCTTTTCAATTTACAGGTTCCAATACTTGGGCATATATTTCTCTTTGAACAGGTTGATGGCAAAATTATCGGTAAGCCCGCTGATGTAATCTCTGGCAGCCAAGGAAATATTTCCCTGCGCCAGTTTTTTCTGCTTCTCCGGCAGCTCATCAGGATGGTTCATGTACCATTCATAAAGCATGACGACTACGCCATGTCCCCGTTTCCGATCGGGGATGAGCGGCTGTGACATGTAGACCCGGTCAAACATGAAGGACCGGAATTCAAGAAGGACTTCGTCCCCTTCTTTGTCCATGTGTATGGTATCTTCATCCATGGAATTTTCCACCAGATTCTGTACCATGGCTGTAATCATGGAGGAGTGGGTCGTTCCCAGCACGCGGCGGACACGGTCGGGCAGTTCCTTTGCCGAGATGAGCCCCATATTTTCTGCGTCATCATAGTCATGGCAGAGGTAGGCAATACGGTCGGCGTACTTGATGAGCCCGCCCTCCAGCGTGTGCGCTTTAAGATCGCCTGAATGATTGAGCATGCCGTCTTTCACTTCCTCGGTCAGATTGAGTCCTCTGCCGTCATTTTCAAGACATTCCACGATGCGCACGCTTTGCTCATTATGCTCGAAATGTCCGCATACGTCGCGGAGCGCCTGCTCTCCCACATGTCCGAAAGGGGTGTGTCCCAGGTCATGGCCCATGGCGATGGCTTCCACAAGGTCTTCATTCAGCCGCAGGGCGCGGGCCATCGTACGGCCGATCTGCGCCACTTCAAGGGTATGCGTCATGCGTGTCCGGTAGTGGTCGCCTTCAGGTGCGATATATACCTGTGTCTTATGTTTCAGCCGACGAAAAGAATTGCTGTGGAGAATGCGGTCCCTGTCGCGCTGAAATTTCGTGCGCATGGGATCTTCCGTTTCCTCCCTGCTTCTTTTTGCGTCTGCGGAAAAAGAAGCTTTAGGACTCAGAAGTTTCTTTTCCAGCTCCTCTGTACGTTCACGGATCAGCATGGTCGCTCCTTTCTCAATTCAGCACTTCTCTGTCTTTTATTGTATCACATGTTTTGAGAAAGACTTTCAAGAAATACGCGGACCGCCTTCCGGTAAGCATCGCCGTTTACCGCCATTTCCATAGTATGGCCCGCGCCGTCAAAAATAAAAAGTTCCTTTTTGCTGCTTCCTGATGCCTGCAGCAGTTCCTCTGCCGTCTTCGGCGGAATGAGTGTGTCCGCGCCGCCGTGGAGAAAAAGGACAGGCGCTGTCATACGTCTGACCGCCTCCAGCGGATCTATGTCGGACAGTGTCTTTCCGCTCCTCAGCCACAGGACGCTTTGGAAAAAAGGCTCCACGAGATCCATCCCCCACAAAAACCGGGGATCGCCGGTATAGGCGGAGATCTTGTCCTTCCCCAGTTCCATCATGCCCCCGTAAGCACTGTCAGCCACATAGAAAGAAATATTTTTCCCTCTTTCCGTTCCGCTGTAAATAAGAGCCATCGCCGCGCCGAGCGAAATCCCATGCATACCGATTTTCACGCCGCCGTCCTTTCCTCTCAGCCACTCTGTCCAGGCGTCAAGATCGTCCGTTTCACGAAGACCCCAGGTGGTATGGCTGCCGCCGCTTTCTCCGTGGCCCCGCTGGTCGATGAGGAGGACATTATACCCCATATCCCGATACATATCCACATAAGGGATGCACATGGAGCGATTCTGATAAAGCCCGTGAAGAAGGATAACCGTACGGTCAGAGGAACGGCTGTTTTCGATATAGGTCCCGCGAAGTTTCGTCCCGTCAGCGGAACGGATTTCCACGGGCTGCCACCCGTCCTTCTGCTCCCTGCGGTGAATGCGCGAAAGATCTGCTGTCTGTTTCGTCACGCCGAGGATTTTTTCCCACGGCGCGGTGAGCATCGTTTCATAAGCGGCATTTCCCGCATAGAATCCTGCTCCGACAAAGGCAAGCAGAAGGAAAAGAATCAGTATTTTTACTATTTTAAAGAAAAAACGCAATCAAATCTCCTTATTTCCGTTTATTTCATCTTTGAAATTGATATATACGACAATGCCCGCCGCAAGGAACGCAACAGCGGTAGACCAGAAAACGGCCGCATAACCGCATACCATGGCAAGCGCTCCGCTGCATACAGGGCCTGCCACGTTGCCCATGAGAACGACGCTTGACACGACGCCGAAGACGATGGATCTCTTTTCATTGGGCACCGCCTGCGCGATGAGCGTATTGGCCACAGGCATGATGAACCCCATGCCGATTCCTGTAACGGCACGGAAGAAACCAAGCCCCCACACGTTTGTCATCATATACTGCATGATAAAAGTCAGTCCCACAAAAACGGTCGCCGCTGTCAAAAGCCGCGGCAGAGAAACGCGGGCCGTCACCGCCCCTGTGGAAAGAGAGCAGAGCGCGCTCGCGCCGCCGGCAAGAAATATAATGATGCCTACAATCGTGGCGATAATCTCCGACCCGCCGCCGAGCATGTCCTTGATGTAAAGAGGGAGTATGGGACCAATACCGGTGATGCCGAAATTACAGAGGAACTGGATCCCCACCATAAGACGCACGCGGGGAATGGCAGCAAAATATTTCAATTCCTGCCAGGTGGAAGATTTTTCTCCCGACGCCCCCTTGCGATGGATTTCCGGCATGAACAGGCGGAGGCAGATCAGACAGAGGAGGGACAGGACGCCAAAGAAGACAAAGGGCATGCGGTACCCCAGCGTGTCCGCCACAAGACCTCCCACAAGAGGGCCGAACATAATGCCTGACACCATGGCCGCCTGAAAGTAACCGAGCGTACGGGACGTTTCTTCTTCCGGAGATACGGAAGCAATGACCGACAATCCGATGGGAACGAAACCGCCCACCAGTCCCTGCAGCAGGCGGAAGATAAATACCTGCCACGGCGAAGTGGACACGGCGCAGAGAAACGCTGTCAGTGTCACCGCTGCAAGGACGATGGACATGACAAGTTTCGGGCCGCGGCGGTCCGCCTGGATAGACCAGAAAGGCGCGGAAAGGGCAATCATAAACGGCGTGACCCCTGAAATAAGCCCTGCCCAGAAAGCCGCCTCGCCCGCATCAGTGACACCGATCTCACCCAGAAAAAGAGGAAGAAACGCCATGACGCCGATCATCGCGATTCCCGCACCCACCTGGATGGCACACATCAGGTACACGATACGCTTCCAGCCTATATTTCTTTCCATAGCTCCTCCTTCCCTTTTATCATTTTAATATTCTCTTACAATATACAGTTATATCCAATGCATTCCTGAATGTCAAATGGCTGCCGCACCGCTTTCCCCGCTCCTCTTCCTCCTCGCCTGATTCTCACCGATTTGTTATACTGTTTATGTCAATTACAAATCATTTATAAAAGGAGGCTTGTGATGGCTTTTACAGAAATCACCCCGGAAGAAATAAACATCAATCCCTTTACCTCATGGAGCAGGTACGTCCTTGTGACCGCAGGAAATATAGAGAAATGCAATACGCTTCTCGTCACCTGGGGCGGCTTCGGCGTCATGTGGAGAAAGAAAACCGCCACCATCTACATCCGACAGAGCCGTTTCACCAAAACGATTCTCGACAGCCAGGACTATTTCACCCTGTCATTCCTCCCGGAGAAACATAAACCGCAGATGAGCTACATGGGCAGCCACTCCGGCCGGGATGAAAACAAGTATGAAGGCTCCGGACTCCACCCTCTTGCCATCGGCGACGCGGCAGGCATTGAAGAAGCGGATCTCATCTTCGTATGCAAAAAAATTTATACCGCCGAGATGACGCCGGATCATTACACCGACAAGAGCGCGTATGACGAGTGGAACACAGGGCGCCGCGCCGGCAATAACCACAGCGCCTACATCGGGGAAATCATCAAGATTCTTCAGAAGAAATAAAAACTACAGCCAAAACATCATTTCCGGCTTCCACCGGAGAAATAAAAAAGACGCCGCCGCGTCTTTTTTATTTTCCTGCCTTATTTCACATCATAGAGGCCCGTGGTTCCCTCTTTCAGATTGATCATGATATTTTTCGTCTGGCTGTAATGTTCCAGCATGACCTTGTGAGTTTCGCGGCCGATGCCGGACTGCTTGTATCCGCCGAAGGGAGCGCCTGCGGGAATCGCGTTGTACGTATTGACCCAGACACGACCCGTCTGTACACCGCGGCTGACTTTCATGGCCGTATTCAGGCTGCCTGTAAAAACGCCGCCGCCCAGACCGTAGACGCTGTCGTTCGCCAGTTCGATAACTTCATCAACCGTTTTGAACTTCTGCACCACAACGACCGGCCCGAAGATTTCTTCCTGGCATACGCGTGCCGCGTTTGTCTTCGAAATGAGAATGGTCGGTTTCATGAAGAAGCCCTTGTCGCATCCGTTTTCCGTGTAGCGTTCGCCGCCGGTCACCAGCTCGCCGCCTTCTTCCAGACCGATCTTGATATATTTCAGCACCTTTTCCTGCTGGCTCTTATAAATCTGCGCCCCCAGCTGGGTAGACGGATCTGTCGGGTCGCCCACTTTGACACCTTCAAAAGTTGTCTTCAGCTTAGCGACAAACTTGTCAAAGATGCCTTCCTGCACAAATACGCGGGAACCGGCGCAGCAGACCTGCCCCTGATTGAAGAGGATGCCTGTCGCCACACCTTCCACTGCCTGTTCCAGATCGCAGTCGTCAAAAATCATGTTGGCCGATTTGCCGCCGAGTTCCAAAGTGACAGGAATCAGTTTGTCTACAGCTGCCTGGTATACGCTGCGGCCGATTTCAGTAGAGCCTGTGAATGCCAGCTTATCGAAATCGGGATGATCAAGAATCCACTGCCCGGATTTGGAACCGGCACCGGTAATCACGTTCAGCACGCCTGCCGGCAGCACATCGGCAATCAGCCTGGCCAGTTCCATGAGAGACAAAGACGTATGGGAAGACGGCTTGATAACGATCGTATCGCCTGCCGCCAGCGCCGGAGCAAGCTTCCAGCAAGCCATAAGAAATGGGAAATTCCAGGGAATAATCTGCCCGACCACACCGATCGGTTCATGAATCACAAGAGACATCGTATTGTCGTCAAGCATCGTCGCCGTGCCTTCCTGCGCACGGATACAGCCTGCGAAATAACGGAAATGGTCGGCCCCCATAGGAATATCCACCGCGCTGGTTTCACGAATCGGCTTGCCGTTGTCCAGCGTTTCGACAAGAGCCAGATGCTCAGCATTCTGATCAATGATATCCGCAATCTTCAGGAGATAATTCTGTCTTTCAATGGGAGACGTCCTGCGCCAGGATTTCAAGGCGCGCCGGGCAGCTTTCACTGCCAGATCCACATCTTCCCGGGTCGCTTCCGCAAAAGACGCAAGTACTTCTCCGTTGGCGGGATTGTGGGCTTCAAAAGTTTTGCCGTCAGAGGCGGGCACAAATTTGCCGTCAATGAAAAGATCATACCGTTTCTGAATGTTTGCCATAAATAAACCACCTTTCAAAAAAACTGTGAAACAGAAGATTGTCTTCCCGGAGTTTTTTACGATTGGCCGGAGGTCCGAGAGTTCATTCAAATTCATCTTAACCGAAGACGTCACCTGACATAGATTCACACAGTATCCTTCGGTTCATCCGATTTTGTGTCCTTATTATAGCAAGGTAAATCGAAATATTCAAGTCATTCGATATTCTTTTGCGAAAAAATTTTATTTTTAGTGAAATATGCGGTATAGCAGGTAACAAAAAACAGTAAACCCTTTTTTGATTTACTGTTTCATGCACAACCGTGTGATAAAATTTTATTTCATTATTTCAGTTGGACAAACAGAACTGTCCTATTCAGTTTCCATTTCCTTTACTATCTTATATCCATCATCTTTTACTAATACCGCTTCGCTGTTGTTTATCGGTATTAAATCTATCTTATCTTTATAAAAATCCAAGGTTTCCTGTGCGGTTTCCTCAAAAGGATATTCTCCCATATGCGGCAAAATATAGTATTTAAATACATTTAATCCGAAGTAATCTTTTAATTCTGTCGCGACATTTTTATCATCCATGATCTGGCCATATGCGATATCCTTCGACATAATCATCGCTCCCGCCGATTCACCCATATAGAACATGCCTTCTTTAATCCTGCCCGATAAAAGCTCTGTAAGATTCTTTCTTTTTAATTCCTGCAGTAAATAAAAGGTATTGCCTCCCGATATACATATACATTCCGCTTTTAAAAATTTATCCTTCAGGATCTCTTCTTCATATTTTGCGATATCGACAATCTCTATTTCATAGCCTAATTCTTTCAGCATACCGACACCTTCATCAATAAACCCAGTATATTCCTCAACATTTCCGGCAGTAGGTATGAACGTTATCTTCTTATCAGTCATTTTTGAAAGATATTTCTCAACAATCGCCTTGGTTCCGGCTAAATACGACATAAGTAAAATTTCCATCAGTGTACCTCCTATAAATTCCATCACTGCGACCGTTTAATCCATGCATCAAGAAATGCCATCTGCTCCTTTGTATGAAACCAATGCTCACCGCCTTTCATCACCGTCAACCCCGCGCCGGTCAACTTCACAAATGCGGATATCGTTCCGCAGGACGTCATATGGTCGCTCTCCCCATACAACACTTCGGTAGGAATATTCCAGGCAAGAGGATTCTTTCTGACATAACACAGGTACTCCCACGATATTTTTTCCCCACAGGATGTATAGATCTCTTTTCTCTTTTCCAATTCACCCTCTGTTATGCCCGCCTGTGCCATCATCTGTATAATCAGTTCTTCCATGTCAACAATCGGGGAAATCAGAAATGCTTTTTCGATCCGCTGTCCGGCTAACGAATGCAGCGCGAAGTACGCCCCTATGCTGTTTGCAATCAGAGTCACCGACTCATATTCCTTACACAGAGAACGGATAGCGGACGGAAATTCTTTCTTTGCCTCCCAAGGTGTCTGCGCTTTGTAATTGAAGCCTTTTACGTCATATTGGGGAAACAGAGGTTTATAATGCTCCGCTTCATTTACATTGCCATCTTTTCCATGTATATAAACCGCTATTTTGTCCATAATTTCCCTTCGGCCTGTGCTGCTCTCTCTCTGTATTTTTCTTAAACCTTTTCTGCAATCTTTCCTGCGCCCCTTCTCACAGAAACAGCTCTATAACCCAAAAATCCGCTCCGTATTTATTTTCGCGTGACGGATCACGTTCTCTTCACTGACCCCCATGTAGTGGGCAAGGGCCCGGGCGACATATACGATATTCTGAGGTACATTCGTCCGCTTAAGGCCGGGAATCCCCCGCGGAGTGAGGTAGGGCGCGTCCGTTTCCAAAAGAATGCGGTCCGGGGGAATGATTTTCACCGCTTCCCGCAATGCCTCCGCCCGGCGCTCATCACAGATCCATCCGGTGATCCCGATGGAAAACCCCATGTCCAAAAGCGTCTCCGCCGTCTCTTTATCTCCACCGAACGCCTGCATATGTCTTCATGCCCGTCAAAGCAGGAAATGAAATCTTCCTCCGCGTCCCGCTCATGGAGGAACAGCGGCTTCTTCAGTTTCTCGCCGAGAGCAATCAGCTTTTTGAAATAATAAAGCTGGTTTTCCTTCGTCGAATACATCCGGTCATAATCCAGTCCGCATTCCCCCACCGCCACGATCTTCGGATTGGAAAGAATGATTTCCTCGATCCGTTCCAGATCCTCGTCCGCAGCGTCATCAGCAGCATGGGGATGGATACCCGCCGTGCCGTAAACATCATGGGTTTTTACGAACTCATTCACAAGCTCATTCTCCCTCGCTTCCGCGCCCGTAAGAATGCAGCAGATCCCCGCCGCTTCCGCGTCTGCAATAATCCGCTCCGGATCGGGAAAAGAACGGGTAAATAAATTCAGTCCGATATCATAATATGTCCTCATAACTCCTCGCTTTCATTTTCCCATCGTATCAGACTTCCCCCGCCGCGGCAACTCCTGCCGTATTGTCTTTTGCCATAACATAGAAAAAATATATCGGAAGCAGTAAAATCCTTTCGCAAAATGAACAGTCTTCTCTTTAGCAGAAGCAGGTTTTGTTATAATTCCTGTACAATGATAAAAAGGCAGCGCCATCAAAAACGGTTCTGCCCTTTCTGTTTGCTAAAGCACGAAGACAAGTCTGCCCTTATGATTTTATCTCGGCTTTATTCATACATTTCGTATGCAGTCTGTATTCCCAATACATCATTTTTAAAAAACATATTACAGTATGCCAGGTCAAAATTCCTATAATCCCATACTGTTTCTTCTCCCGAATATCCATCCGTGATTTTGGGCAGAATCCCGTCTTTATTTGTTTTCTCAATGATTTCAGCCAGTTCATAAGGGGAAGTATCTTCAATAATGCCTTTTCCCTTCCCGCCGGCAACATACGGATAATGCCTCCCTCTGCCCCGTTCCATTCTAGTAACGGATAATAATTTTATTTCAAATTCCCAGCCTGCACCATAATCATATTCCATACTCAGCCGGTTTCCCGCCTTAAGCTTCAGCGCGGAAAGTTTCGTATGGACAGGATCAAAAACGGGCTCACCGAAAAAATCATCCTCGTCAAACATGATTTCATAACGTCTGCCTTTGAACCGTATATTAAACAAATGGCTTGCCGTGCTATCAAATGCGGCCAATACAGCATATCCAAGTTTCGCGACGGAGGAGACGGACGTGATCTCTATATCCCTCCATATAACATTTTTCAATTCACAAAGTCTTACCCGGAATGTATATACCTCTGCCATAATGCATCCCTCTTTTCAAAACAACTTGCCATTTCTTTCCTGCCCGTAGTGTACTAAGAAACGATTATTTGTGTCAATCGATACAGCATAGCAGAATACATCATTCGTCCCACGCTCTGTAAGCACGGACAACAGAAACCGGCAGCCCTTTCCGTCCCTCAGCTGTCATTAGTACCATATAAGTAAGTGCAGCAAAGAGAAATACGACATTTCCCCTGCTGCACTTATTCTATTTTTTCTGTCTTTGGCTACGGTAATCATGCTGTAATAGCGTATGGGGCAGTGTCTTTTCGTCTTCTCTAATTTATCATCCATTCTTTTTTAAATTTTCCAAATTGGCAAGAGCCAGCTGTTTTATATTTTCCGCCATGATTTCTATCGGTATATGGACCGGCATTTCCCTGCGCAGGGAATGGTGCCGTCCGAGGAGACATACGGCAAAAGGCGCGGCAAGGGTAATAATCCCGCTGTACAGCCGGGGATCATCGACGGTATAGCCGGTGTATTCTGAAAATATTTTCACGATGACGGAGATTTTCGGGAGCGCTTCTTTTTGAAATATTTTTTCCAGCACAGGAGAAGGGTTCATCACTTCCCGTACCCACACGCCAATCTGCCATTCATTTTTTCGGAAAGCATTTCCTGCCAGAAAGTCAATAAACTTTTCCATTTTTTGCCGCGGTGTCAGGTCCGACTCATACAGGTCAATCAGCTGCTGCAGCTCAATAAGGTACTGCTGGACGTTTTCCAATACGGCAAGATAGAGTCCGTCACGGCTTCCGAAATGGTAATTGACCGCCGCCAGGTTCACACCTGCTGCCCGGCATATTTCCTTGCTTGTCACAGAAGCGAATCCTTTCTCTGCAATGAGCTGACCCGCGCATTCGATAATTTTCTCTCCGGTTTCCCGCCCGTCCATACGGCGTCCGTTTTTCTGATTTTCTTTCATTGCAATTCCTTTATCCTAATTTATGTCTGAACATCCACGCGGCAAGGGGCATCGTCACCGCCGCCACGATAAGCATGGGAATGAAGTCGGAAGCAATCATGGAAAGAGAAGCCCCCTCGATATATACGCGCCGTACGCCGTCGATAGCAAAGCGCATGGGATTGATATAGGTGAAATACTGAAGCACTGTGGGCATATTCCTTACAGGCGTCGCCATGCCTGACAGGAGCATGATGGGAAGAAGCACCACAAAGTTATACACAATAACCTGCTGCATATTTTTGGCGACAGCAGAAATGGAAAGACCGATTCCTACACAGGAAAGGAGAAATACCGCCATGACAAGGGCGAGGGTAAAGAGGGAACCCACAAGGGCCACTTTGAACCATACGACAGCAATCGTCAGTACGATGAAGGACTGGACCATACCGATAAGGAGCGGCGGTACCGCTTTTCCGATGAGTATTTCCATGGGAAGGAGCGGAGTCACCATGAGCTGGTCAAAAGTACCATTTTCCCTTTCCCTCGCCACGGACAGCCCCGCAAGGATCATTACCTGCGTCAGGCTGACCATGGGAAGGAGCGACGCGAGGAACCCCCACCGGGAAATCAGGTTCGGATTATACCATGCCACAGGGTCTATATGGAGAAGCCGGTGACCGCCGTGAAGCCGGCTGTTATACGCCGCTGCCACTGCGGAAATATATCCGGCCGCAATACCTGATGTCATCGTATTTCTTCCGTCAGTAATCACCTGGACGGGCGCGGTTTCCCCTGCAGTTATCTTATCTGCAAAATCATGCCCGATGACAAGGACGACGCCTGCTTCCCGCCCATCGATGAATCGGGCAATCTGCGATGTACTTCCAAGTGTCGCCACCCGTTTAAATATCCCGCTTCCGTCCACTTCGGCAAGCAATTCTTCGGAGTAGCGGCTCCTGCTTAAATCAAGGACGGCATAATCCACGCTGTCCAAGTTATACGATGCCACATAACCGAAAAGCAGGGACTGGATAATGACAGGCATAATAAGGATAATGCGGCTTTTCGGATCTTTCAGGGTGGTCAGCATTTCTTTCCGCACCATGAAAAAGATGCGGCGGATGTAAAGCATAATATGTTCCATCATTCCAGCCTCTTTTTCGTTACCACGCAGGAGAGTCCCGTAAAGAACACAGCGTATCCCCCTAAGATCAGACAGTTCTCCCTGATAAGCGCCCAGTCATTTCCCGCAAGGAAGAGCGATTTCAAAAGTTCCATATAGTATGTAGCAGGAAGGACATGCCCCACGGCATAGACCACGGCAGGCGCGCTTCGCAGATCGAAAATAAATCCTGACAGCATGACCGTAGGAAGCGTACTCACCAGCATAGACACCTGGCACGCAAAGAACTGGTTTTTGATCACCGACGAAATCGTAAGTCCCATGCCCAGCGTCACAATGAGGTAAATAACCGATCCCAGAAGGATCATTAAGAATGAACCGTGCACAGGCACGCCGTATAAGTAACGCGCCGCCGCCATGCAGAGCCAGAAGCCGATTGCGGCGATGCCGAAGTAAGGGATCATTTTCGAAAGAAGTATTTCTATCGGTCTCACCGGCGTGATGAAAAGGGCTTCCAGCGTACCCCTTTCCCATTCCCGCGCCATGACCATTGTAGTCAGGAACAGGCCGACAAGCGTCATGATGAGCACCACCAGCCCGGGAATAAAGAACCATGTACTTGTATTGGCGTCATTAAACCACTGCCGCGGCGTGACGGATACGAAACCGAGTCCGTCGGATACGGTCATGTACTTTGACGCATTGGCCGCCTGCCATGAAGCAAGGCCTGCCTCAAGATAAGATTCTGCCGTCCGCGCGGAAGCCGCGTCCACACCCCAGAGAATAATCTGCACATGGCTGCCGCCCCTGAAAAGATTTTCCGTGAAATTCGGCGGCACACGGATTATGGCGTCCACTTCCCGCCGGTTCATCATTTCCGTACCTTCTTTCATGGACGTGGTATAGCGGGGATCGAAATAGTCGGAGCCGTCCATAAAAGAAAGCATATCCTGCACCGTGGGAGACGCGTCCTCCATGACCACCGCCACAGGCACATTTTTCACATCCAGCGACAGGCCGTACCCGATAAGAAGAATGAGCATGATGGGAATAACGATACCGATCACCAGACTGCTCCGGTCACGGATAAGCTGGTTGTATTCTTTTCTTACCAATGAAGAAATACGGCGGAAGGCATCCATCATAACTCCTCCTTTCTCCGGCTGTTTTCCACAATGGCAATGAATGCTTCGTTCATGGTGAGATTTTTCCCGCCCCTGTTCCATACTTCCTCGGGCGTTCCAAGAATAAGCATCTTTCCCTGATCCTGTATCATGATGCGGTCGCAGTATTCCGCCTCATCCATAAAATGCGTCGTGATGATCACTGTCGTCCCCTTTGCGGCCAGCGCTGTTATCTGCCGCCAGAAAACCCGCCGGGCAGGGGGATCAATGCCGCTTGTCGGTTCATCGAGAAATAATATTTTCGGTTCATGAAGAAGGGCCGCCGCCATGGACAGGCGCTGTTTGTACCCGCCGGGCAGATCGCCGGCCATCCTGTCTTCCGCGCCGCTGAGACCAAACCGGGAAAGGACCTCTTTTATCCTTTCTTTTATTTTCTGCCGGGGCAGTCCGTAAGCGCCGCCAAAAAACTCCAGATTTTCCCGGACAGTAAGCATACCGTAGAGAGAAAATTTCTGCGCCACATATCCCACATTAGCCCGGGCCGCCGCCCGTGCTGTCCGCAAGTTTACCCCTGCCACCGACAATTCGCCGCTGCTGGCGGGAAGAAGTCCGCAGAGCATTTTAAACGTTGTCGACTTGCCTGCGCCGTTCGGCCCCAAAAGCCCGAAGATTTCTCCCTCATGAACCTGAAACGATGTATTGTCCACAGCGGTGAAATCACCAAACCGGCGCACCAGATTTTTTACTTCAATATCCACTTTGCCGGAAATATGTGCCGGTTCTTTATAATCCAGTTCAAATCCTTCAAGAGGACTTTCTTTTCTTTCCAATTTCCCAAGACAGCACATAAAACTGTCTTCCAAACGGGACGGCACGCTTTCCGTTTCCAAACGGGGATAACAGGAAAACGCTTTTACCCGTTCAAGCGGCACCCCTTCCTTTAAAACGAACCGTACATTCCCCTTTTCGGGAACGGCATCCTCCACAGACTCCCAATCATCCAGAAATGCAGCCTGAAGCACGCGGGGCGGTATCCCTTCCGGCGTTTTCGCCATCCGGCAGCGGCCTTCCGTTTCCTTCCTCAGCTCCTCCGGCGTGCCCCTGTCAAGAACTTTCCCTTTATTCAGGATGTATACCTCATCACAAAGCTCCGCCTCTTCCATGTAGGCTGTGGATACAAGGACGGAAATATGCCCGCCCTTCACAAGGTCTTTCAATATTTCCCAAAGCTCCCGTCGGGAAAGAGGATCGACGCCTGCTGTCGGTTCGTCAAGAATAAGCAGCTCCGGTGTCCGCACGAGAGTACACGCCAGTCCCAGTTTCTGCTTCATGCCGCCTGACAGCTTTCCCGCAAGACGTTGTGCAAACGGTGCAAGACCGGTCATATGAAATAATTTTTCAAACCGTTCTTTCCGTTCCTCTGCCGAAATCCCATGAAGATCAGCGTAAAGATTCATATTTTCCATACACGTCAGATCCTCATAGAGCCCAAACCTCTGGGGCATGTATCCAAGACGCCTCTGCACATCTGCAGGTTTGTCCGCCACAGAAATGCCAAGTACGGAAAGAATCCCTTCAGTAGGAAACATCAGCCCGCAGACCATGCGAAGGAATGTCGTCTTCCCCGCGCCGTCTGGCCCGATAAGCGCTGTCATCTTCCCCCGCGCCGCCCGTATATCCAGACAGTCCACGGCAGTCAGCAGTGCTCCCCCGCGGGAATCCCTGAACCGTTTCGTCACACCGGCCGCTTCCACCACATATCCGTCAGCCACGATACATCCTTTCCCGGTATTTAAAAACTTTCCGTGATTTCAAAACTTCACCGTTGCCGGCATTCCCATGCGGAGGCGATTCTCTTCGTCATCCACAAAAATGCGCACTTCATAAAGGAGCGATGTCCTGAGTTCCTCTGTCTGTACAGATTTCGGCGTGAACTCCGCCGTATCGGAAATATATCCCACTTTCCCCTTAATTGCTTCATTCGGGAAACTGTCCACATAAACATCCGCTTCCATACCTTCCCGTAACTCACCAAGACGGCTTTCAGGCACATACGCACGGATCCATTTCGGATCGGACAGACCGATAAGATACACCGGCCTGGCAGCAGATGCCATATCCCCCGTTTCCACCAAACGGGAACGGATCACACCGTCCTGCGGCGCGACAAGCGTTGCCTGGCTCAAATTGTACAGATCATTTTCAAGACCTGCCTTCAAAGCGGAAAGCTGCGCTTCCGCCGCCGCGATATCTTCATCGCGGGGTCCTTTGTTTGTCAAAGACAATGCAGCCTTCGCATTTTCTAAATTGGCCGCCGCCGCTTTCCATCGTGCTTCCGCATCATCGGCGCTTTGCCTGCTTACCGCACCGTCGGCAAGAAGCGATGCCATACGCCGGTAGTAAGCGCGGGCATTATTTTCCGCGGCCGCCAGAGATTCCACCTGCGCTGCCGCCTGGGTAATTTCTTCCGGACGAGAACCGTTGTGCAGCTTTTCCACCACTGCTTCCTGCTGGGCAATCACCGCCTTCTTTTGGGCAATCGCCAGCTCCAGCGGGCGGGTATCCAGCCGCGCCAGCACATCCCCCGCCTTCACCGCATCGCCTTCCTCTTTCAGCATTTCCTCGATCCGCCCATTGCTGTTGAAAGCAAGAGAAATCTGACGAATATCTACATTTCCGTAAAGGATCAGTCTTCCCTGTTCCGCATTCCTGCTCTTATAAAAGAAATATCCCGCAGCAAAGGCGATCACCAAAACCACGGCAATGATGACCGATTTCCTGTTTCGTCCCAGCCATTCCATTTTCAAGTATCCTTTCTTCCTGAACGCTGCCCTTTCATGAATTCCATTCTTTTCTCCATGGTATCAAATTCAAATTTGAATTACAAGTCAATGTATGATATTTGCAAAACCTATATATGCGATATTTCTTGATTTTATCGAGTGGCCAATAAATAACCACAGAAACAATAGCCGTTAAAATGCGGTATTTTTGCTAAATTTTTTGCCGTATTTTTGCCGTTCAATGCAATAAAAAAGAGCAGGGATTTCTCCCCGCCCCCTCAAATTACCGGATCACCCCCGGGCTATAACTGTACCCACAGTAATAACAAGCAACCCCGCATATATATCTCGTTGTCTACGTATGACTGCTTGTTTGTGTTCCAACTTCTTTATTTTGTTCTTCAACCCTTCTAATAATATTTTCAATCCGTTCAATTCGTGCTGTGCTTCTATCATTGATATCTTCGCATTCATTAATGATTGTTGCGTTTCGTCGAGCTGTATCTGTAACCTCTCTAACTGTTGTATTTGCTCGCTTGAGTCCAGCTTGAGCATTGTCAATTTCTGCCGTTCCATCGCTAAGTCGTTTTTCAGTCTGTTGAATTCGGTCTTCAATTCGTTCCAGTCCGCTATTGACATCGTGATAGTCTGTCTTGGCTCGGCTTGATTCATAGTACCACCATCCGCAGATACCTGTAAGCAGTAGCAAAATGACAATCCCAACAACAAACAAGCGGTGATTACTCGTTTTAAAATCTTCCCACACATTTAGCCCTCCTGATTCTTGTAAAACTCTGCTTTTCCTCTGATTAAATCTCCACCCGGTACTAACACGCCGCCATTGCTGTAATCCGGTAAGTACAGCAGATCCCAGCGCATATCAGAGTCTCCGCTATCGACGCCGTAACCGTCAATTCGAGCGATTTCCGCGTGCGTATATACATCGTCCGCAGTAAGCCCGAGTATAATTTCAGCTTTCGCAGTCAGCATAGCCATGGCTTCTATCTGCGCGCTCGTCGGCGGCTCACTGCCTAAATCTATGCCGTCGGGATGATCATAGTAGCATACCGCGTCTTTGCAACACGCCATCGCTATACCGATTGACCGGCTGTTTCTGTGCCACGTGTGTGCCAGCCTTTCAGTGAAATCTTCGTGCATGACGTGATATCCGCCAGTCTGGTCTATTACTACTGTATAGTCAAGCAGATTAACTACACTCCCGTCACAGCCTGTCCAATGTTCATAGATTCGATCAATGCCTCCTGCTGCATTCCGCAGCAATACTTCAATTTCGCTTAGTGTCATCTTTTTTCAACTCCTTTTCTATAGCATCCGGCCGGCCATTGCGATTTTTATCCACCATATACTTGGCGATAAATGCAATCGCCCCGACGACCGGAACCGCCGTATAGTCTTCAAAGAATTTAATCAATATCATCGTATTAGCTGAACCCCTGCAGAATTCAATAATCCACGCGGCCAGCATGACACAAAACAGAATTAAAAAGCCTATGGCATAACCATAGACTACTTTCATAGACGGCTTGGCGTTTCCTTTCGGAACGTGGACATTTATGTATCCGACCGCTTTTTTCCATAAATCTCTTATTTTTCCTACCATTTCACACCGCCCTTCCGATTAATGCGATGACAACAGAAATAATAGTTGAGATCAAGCCAGCCACTTTATATATGTTGTCAATTCTGTTATGAGCCGATTCCGCCACTTGTTCTGAACGCGCCTGCGCAATTTGTAGTGCGGTTATTTCCGGAATCATTCTAACAAGCATGTCAAGTTTCTCTTCCATTTTTGCCATCCGTTCTACAAATTGCATTGTTATTTTTTCTCCTTCATTTCTTTCCATGGCGTACCACCTCATTTAATACGCTTCTATCTGTAATTTTCTGCATTTTTTATTCTCCTTTCAATCTGATGTTAAATACACTAAGTTCGCGGACAATTCTCTCCAGTGCTTCCGGACTTATATCCACCATACTCATTATTTATTATCCTCCGTCTTATTTTCAGGCTTTTCTTTTAGCGGTTTGCTCCGAATGCATTTCTTATTTGTACAAAGTCCTGTTTTTTTATCCATTTCCCGGTGACATAAAAAGCAACGTTCCATTTAAATCGCCCCTCTCTTTTCCGCATATTCAATAACTAATGCTTCTCTTTCTTCTTTTAGTTCGGTATATAATTCTCCATCCTCAATCGCTTTGGCTTTTGCCATTTCGAGTTCAAGGCTGTTTAGTCTGCCGGCATATTCCTGATCCAGCGAATTAAGCGTTATTTGTCTTTGCTCTTCTATAGTCGGTTCTGGAGCGATATATTCAACCGGCTTCCCGTCCGCGCTACGAATATACCCATCAAGGTACTGGTTAAAGGCATCGGCGCCAATTGGTTCCACCACCACAGCATCCGGGAATTTCTCCTTTGCTTCCGCGAGAGCTTCTTTCAGTTTCTTCGGATTCTTTTCTGGATTAAAACCACAAATAATACTTCCGACTCGCTTTCCATCTGCACCGAACCCTGCTATATAAAAATCCACATTAGAACTATTCATTTTTTACTCCTTTCGATTAAAATAGCCTCCTAAAAGGAGGTTTTATTATGCGTAAACCTAACGGCTATGGCTTTATTAAAAAGTTGTCAGTCAATTAGATGGCAATTTGTCATTAAGTTTTATTACAATATGCCTATTTACCAAATGCAATCCACTGTGCATCTTGACCTGTTCCCGAATTATCATGCACAGACAACGTAAATCCTGTTAATGAATTGTATTCAACAGCACGCGAATCGAAGTAAGCAGTACCTTGATGGTTTGTTATTATTTTCCGAAAAGAATTAAACGCTATTGGGAATGTTACCCATCCGTGCTCATTAGATCCCCATTGCATAATTAGCCCACCAAAGAAGCTTCCTAAGCATACATACCCGTTTTGCGCGATGTTGTAGCGTACCCCAGACGCATTGAGTACCATTTTTAACAGCTGACCGAACCATGAGTTAGTTTGCAGCGAGCTGATAGCCGTAATAGCAGATGTTAATGCCAGTTTTTGTATGATACCTTCTGCAAAATCGGATACTTGTGAGACTTTAAATAATTTCCAATGATTCAGTATTCCTCGTACCCATGATGTAGACGTAATCTTGCTGTCAGAGTTATCATTAAATTTTGCATCGTTGGTCGCCGTTTTAATATCTGCAAAAGTAACCAGCTGCCCGCTATCTAAAACTGCCGAAACGTTCCCTGTATTACTGAAAGTCAGATTCAATGTCATTCGTTTAGAAACAACCGTCGTACTTCCCTCTGCCGGCATGGTATCCGGATCAGTATCCGTCATATATGCAAACATGATTTCTCCATCATCCGGATCAGTAGCAAATAATCCGAGCTCTCTTTCTTTAAAAGGTTTAGTTATACCTGTGTTAGTTAATGTAGATACCAACTTAACGATAGATCCGTCTACAGTGCAAGACGCAATCGTCAAATCCTTTTCTCGTTTGGCCAGATCGGTCAGACTACTACTACTACCACTGCCAATACTGATTTTTGTAAAATTCAATGTCGCCAAACCTGCGTTAATTTTTGCCTGCAAGTTGAGCCCTTTTTCTGTTAATGTGAAACCTTGCCAATTAGCCATGATTTTTTCTCCTTTTACGCAATCAACATTTTTATATCAACCTCTGTATCGCTCATTATTGCTACTCCGATACTGATATCTTTTGTAAATTTAAATTCATCTTTAAACCTACTTGAAATAATGATCTCTTCGTCGTCTACAACTGCCGCACCGATAAAGACAGTTCCATTTATTTGGCGTTCAAATTCGATGGAATCGCACCAGCTCCGCAGATTTTTCGATAACTGGATCAGATTAATTAATTGAATTAGTTTACTCTCGTCCGACACTGCTTCAGTCAAACCGGTAACTTTGAAATGATACGGATTACCGCCATATTCAAACCATTCTTCTATATTTCCGGTTTTGAATACCATTCGTAATGCAGATTCAACACTGTACAAAGTCCCTTTCTTCATATGCCACAAGATACTGGAGCGTATTAGCTGTTCTCTGACCTCTTTTGAAAGCTCTTCATCATACAGATCAGTATGTAATTCCCAGGCTAAATGCAGAAGGATAGTATCATCATACCTGGATAAGTTTTTCCACAAAAGCAGCGTATTGATACTATCGTTAATATTCAGCAGTTTTTGCGTAACCACCTTTGCCAGGGCCTGCACTTCTTCATCATCAGCAATCGATGAAGGGAGAAGTAATGCTAAATCTAAGGCATCCAGATCATTCATCTTCTATCCCTCCATAATTCACCGTATTGCTGCCGTCATTTTTCGCGATGCCAATTACATACGTGTCATTACGGTTGCCATCTTTAATTCTGGTAAAGACTGGTGATGTTATTTCTACCCGTTTGGCACCGGCTGTCAGACATAACTGAATCAGCTTATCCGGATTAATATCCCTCCCCATTTTAGAATCTTGCCAAGCGATATAGTTCGTCACTGCATTTTCCACATTTCTGCGGGTTGTTTCTGTATCAAGGCCTTTCCCCAGGTAATAGGTCATGTTAATGTTGTAGCTTGTTGTTTCCGGTACCTTAACAGCGACCTTGTCTGTCAGCGGTCTTCTGGTCTCGTCGGATAGATAAGCAAGAACCGTGTTTTGCAATTCTTTCCCCGGCAAACTTCCTCTCGTCTCCACAATATATACATCTACACTTCCCGGCTCTGGTGAAACTGCTTTTGCCTGGTTAATCAAGGATGATGCTGCTTTAGCAAAATATTCATAAGCTCCTGCCGGGCCAGCCGTGCTGAACGATTCCGGGGCCTCCTCTGCACGTGTGCGCAGCGTTTCATCGTCTTCTTCGTCTGCTCCGCCTTCTGACGCTGTAGTATTTACGGCAGATGCAATATACGGGGCTACATCCACCATCGTCGTAACAGTACCCGCTGGCATCCCATTACCAGCCATCCCAATTTTTTGACAGGTACATTTGACCGTCCCGGAAGTCTCCCCAACTTTTATGACCAGCGTTTCGTCCGTTGCAAAGTAGACTTGCGAGCCGTCACTTACACGGGTTCCCTGCGGGACAGTAATGTTAAAAGATACCGCTTTAGACAAAGAGAATTTCTCTGTCAAGGTGGCTGCTGTTCCTGGGGTCCTTGTCACTCCAAGCAGTGCTACCAGGTTGTCCAGGTTTTTCCCTTTAGCGTATTTCAGCAGGTTTTGCTTCCCCGTGTAGTTGATTTTATTCAGCAGCATAATGACTACGGAAGCAATGACTAAGATAAAAAGTCTGACCGGATCAGCTTTTGCCAGTGTTCGTCCGGTTACAGCCGTATACACATCCATCAGATACGTTACTACTTTTTCCTTGTCGGCACTGACAAACTCCACTTCGGGTAAATTACTTACATTCATGAATCATCACTTCCTTTTATCGATACATCAACAATTGGTGTTAACCTCTGCTCATCTGTGTCATACTCAAAATCAATAGAGCGGATTATTACTCTTGGTTCGTAATCCTGAATCGCATTAAAAAGCTCTTCCCGCAAGACACTTTCTGTTGACCCGTCCAATGGTTCATCTACTGCACCCCACGAAATACCAAGTCTACGATCCAACGGAACACTGAACACGTGGGTAGAAAGCAGCGTTCTAATATTTTGTGCAATCTCTGCCATCTGGGAACCTGGCTCCCAATCAATAGCAGTTGCTTTACTGCCTGAAATAATCACAAGATATCACCTACCGTATCATCCACCTGATCCAACACATCCAACGCTTCCTGCTTATACGCGCTAACCTTTTCTTTCACCTCAGATACCTGGGACGCAACATTGCCCCACGGCATACTGGTATTGGTTTCGGTTGCAGCGTTTGCGTCTACCCGGTATTCTTTCAACGCAACTGATACAGTGACAACGTGCATCTTTCCTCGCTGCTTCCAGTAAGACGGTTTTTCCGACAGACCAGTAATCATCCACTTATTCTGACTGACCGGTCTGTTTCCCAGGATAAAGCTCACGACCTTCCCCGTATCGCGCATATTTCGAAGTACTTCCAATTTCTTTTCAGGCGTTACATTGAGCTGCGAAAAGAGCTGAATATCAAACGTTATTTCTTCCGGATCCAGCCCGGTGAATTCCATATTAGACTTTTCGGCAATAATTTCATGCTCTGCTGATTTAATGTTTCCTTGCCGAGAGTAGTTATCAAACGTCAATACTCTTCGGCTGGACACATTAAAAGTAATACCGCCCAGGCTTCCTACCGTTGCCATACTATCCTCCTATAAACACATCAGGGCTTCCTTCGGCTACACTGCCGCCACAGCTTACGCTGTCGCCAATCCGCGCGGCCGGCCTACCGTTAATAAACACAGTGGTACTCCCGCTCGAAACATGCCCGACATGCGGACTGTGAGCTGGGCAGGAATGGCTGGCATACGTATCATTCAGGCGCCCCGCCCCTCTTTCATTGATAAACACATCACCGCTGGCTGATACGAGAGCGACTGGCGGACAAGCATCATGCCCGGTATTGTTATCTCCTAATCGTGTTGCCGCCGGCATTTCATCTTCTCCTACTCATTAATTCTTACTACGGCGCCCTTTATGGTAATCACCCCTGTGGCTTGAATTGTTAGATTCCCAGTGTTGCTGTCATGCTCTATGTAAGATCCGTCTCCAAAATCAATACGCCTGATCCCAGTTCCAGTTTTAACAGGTGTATCTACCTCATTGAAAAAACTTCCCAACACGACTCCCTCACTGTTTCCTGTTCCACCGGAGTTCGGAATCATCAGGCAAACAACTTGTTCATTCACTGTCGGCAACCAGTATTCTTTGCAATATAAGCTCCCGGTATTTAGCAAAGGCAGCTCATCACTGACGGTATTATCCATATCTCGGAAAATGACACGACAAGTCATTGCTTCCGGATTCACACTGGAGACATTGCCAATCCGAATGATCCGACGCAACGATGAAAATAATTGACGGTCATCAGTAGCCATTCAAGCACCTCCTGAGATCTACAGAGCACGTATACCCGCTCCCAAGCGAATGTTTTACCTGAGAGAGGATATATTTTCCATCAAACTTGCCAAAGCCTTTCACGGTCACCGTAAGCCCTGCAGAAAGATTCGTATCTCCCATACATGTAAGGCTCCCTGTCACTTCATCCTTGTTCTTTTCACGAAGTTCTTTACGGGCCATGCGTTCCGCTTCTTCTACACTTTTTACGTCTTTTTTCACAAGCAGTATCTTCCCTTCTGTTTTATTCGGATCAGTAAACGTCGCACTTATTTTCTCCTTCTTTTTCCCTTGGGAATGCTCTACAGTGCAGGCTTTGTATATGTCCCGCACAGATGAGGTAAAGCGCCAAGAAGCCGGTTTTAATTGCTTCAATGCGTTTTTATTGTTCGTGCCATTGGAATTAACGTCCATACTAACAGAAGCGACCAAATCTTTCACTGTCGGTCGGACAAAAATCAACGATGGTTCAGCCGCTTCCATATCTGCCATATCAAAAATGACAATCTGATTATCTGTCACTTTGAGCGATAAACCATTGTCCTGACATAGTTTATCCAGGAAAGCCAAATCAGACTGTTCCGTTTGCTCCACCCGTTCCAGCGTCGGATTATCTTTAGATGAGAAATTCAGCTGCATTCCTGCATTGTTAGCAATATCCTGGGCAATCTTTTGAATGGTATATCCTTCCCAGGAACGAGTTCTCTCTTCTCCGCGCAAGGTCGTATTATTGGGCACAGATACTGCTTTTATTTTGGCTTCAGACGGCATCGCACTGCACTCAATTTCATCAATTTCAAACATTCCCAATGGCAGCTCTTTTTCTGCATCTGTCAGAGTGGTCCAATATTTTGTCAGGATAGAAGCAGTGAGCGCAGCACCTTTGTCCGGAAACCACGCCTTCAACCATAATCCGTCACGGTCTTCCAGGGTAAGCTGCAGATCATCTGCCTGCCCGGTCAGTACATCCGTATACTCCATATTTTTCAGATACGGCTTGAGAGTCTCCGAAATGTTCACTTTGTTATAGATGATTTTAGGATATGCTCTGCGCGCATAGCATGCTTGCTCTGTAACCGTATTCCCTGCCAATGAGCTTAGCACAGACATTCCTTACACCTTCTTCCATGGTGGCAGAATTGTCGTAGTTTGCGTCTGTATGTCAGGAAGGGAAAGGCTGACATTGGCCGGGAAAATAATGATCTCTCTATATGCCTGATTTGCTTCAAGCAATTCATTCATATACTTCTCATCACCGTAGACTTTAACGGCAATACCGTCCCAGGTGTCGCCCTGTATCGTCTTATACACACGTTTAGTCAAAAGCCAGTCTCCTCCGATCCCTTACTATTCGTTCCAGCATTTCTTCCAGCTTATCCCGTTGGTTATCCATTACATGCTGTACGTTCTCTATGTCTGCATTTCCTGTGATGGTGATTTGCGGGTTATAGGAAAGATTAACGGCCGTTCCTTCCGGCATACGATGAATGGATCCAAGCCGGTTGATACTGGACAGCATAGCACTGGTTCCTTTGCCAGCATTGTTCCCGACCGATTTCGGTAAAAGCCCCATCATCTGACCTGTCTGCGTCCACAATCTGGCCGCACGCGCCGTCCTATTAATCGGAATGGCTGCTTCAGGACTTCGTTCTGCAAAAGAAGTCAGGAATGCTCCACGAGCGTAAATGCCTCCAGCCGCATTCTCGGGAATACGATTTCCAGCTGCATTAACCGCATCGCCATCTCCACCTTTTACAAAATTCACTACGGCTTGAATTGGGTTCTTAAACACGTCTTTAATGGAATTCCAGATTTCTTGTGCTTTCTGATACAGTTCATTCAGTTTATTGTTCGCAAAATCTTTAAACTGCTCTATCGCTTTCCCCGGATCATTCCAGAGCGTGATAAACCATTGTTTAACAGTATCCCAATTCGCAATAATCCCAGCCCCGATGTATATCAGCCAGCCAATCGGCCCCGTAAGGAAGGCAATGACAGCAGCCGCAGGGCTTTCCCACATTGAGGCGCAAAAGGCCTGCACCTGCTCAAAGTGGTTATAGCACCAGTAAACAGCAGCCCCCAGGGCGACAATACCTGCAATAACAAGGCCTATGGGCCCCGTCATTACGCCCAAAGCTGCATTAAACAACCATTGTGCCGCCTGTGCCGCACGTACAGCCACTGTATATGCTTTTGTAGCTATTACTGCTGCCTTGCTGGTAATGACACTTCTCGCAGTTGCCATGCGGGCCGCGATCTGACTATCTCCATATGCAATGATGGCAATCTTTGCTCCGTTGTAAGCCATTTTGGCCGCTGTAATGACTTGCATCACCGTATTGAATACAACCGCAAAGGCATTAACTGCAATGATTGCCAATATAATTGCGCCTGTAAATTTGGCCGCAGTAGTAACAGCTCCCTGATGCTCCTTGATAAAATCGTGCAAAGATTGTATAGTTGGCAGCAATTCAGAGGTTATTGCTTTCAGTGTCGGAAGCATAGCGTCACCCATAGCAATGGACGCAGCCGTTCCCGCATTCTGCAGGAGTTCCATGGAATTTTTAGCCGTTTTCGCCCGTGCTGCGTATTCGTTCAACATCGAACCGGAATATTGGCTGGAGTCGCCGACACGGTTAAAATTCTGTTCCAATCCTTCCAAATTAGAAAGGAGCGGGGCAATAGCACCGATACTCTGCTTACCAAACAAATCAGAAAGTACACTGGCCTGCTGATCTTTACTCAAATTCTTCAATGCCGCAAGAACATTAACAATCGCACCCTTAGCGTCCGTCTGCATTTTCTTGGCCATGTCGACAGAATTCAATCCCAATGCTTCAAAGGCCGCCGCCTGTGAAGCTGTGGCACCAGCGCCGGCCGTCATCCCCAGTATAAGATTCTTAATACCGGTTGCAGCAATTTCGCTTTGCACACCTGCCCCAATCATAGATGCCCCTAAGGCAGCTATTTCTCCGGACGCCATCCCGCCAACTTCACCCAACGGGCCGATACGGGTAACAACCTCCGAAATCTGAGATGCTGTCGATGCCGTATTGTTACTCAGGTAATTAATTTTATCTGCAAGAGACACCACATCCGACTGTCCCATCTTAAAGGCAGTCCGCCACTTGGCCATCATATCGCCAGCTTGTTCTGCCGTTACATCAAATGCAACACCCATTTTAGCGGCATCTTCCGCAAATGTCAGCAATTCCGGTTTCGCGATGCCAGCCTGACCTGCAGAAGCGACAATAGACGCAAGACCTTTGGCCGACATCGGAATCCTTGTAGACATCTCTACAATGTTGTTTTTCATGTCGGCAAATTCATTGTCCGTCATATCGACAACTTTGGCTACATCGGACATGCTGGATTCCATTTCAACGGCATCTCGCAGGGGTATGCTCATGGTATAAGCGGCAGCTCCCGCCTTCATGATATTACCTATAGCCTGATTCCGTTTCTGCCCGTATGATTCAAATTGAGCACCTAATTCTTTTTGTCTGGCAACGGCAGCCTGTGCGGCTTTTACCTTATCCATTTGAGCGGCCAACTGCGCCAGGGCTTCTCTATGATGTTCGATAGAAATTTGCCCTTTTTCCCAAATCCGATTAAGATCTCTACTTTGCTGTGCCAATTCTTTTTCTTTGGCATGGGCATTGGCTGCCACGTTTGCCAGCATCCTGGTTTCGGACGCCGCTGCTTTAAAGGCCCCCATGAAGCCTGCCGCCAATGTTGCACCAATAACAAATTGCACTGACGTATTATCGGCCATTATTTCCCTCCTTTCTTCTCCATTTCTTTATACAATTCCAGCAGTACTTCCGCCCATTCGTCCAATTCCCAAAGCGGTATGAGTAAATAGAACTCAACCGGACTCCTGGTTCCTTTAGCCAACAGGATTGTACATTTTCGGAGATGTTTTAATGTCAGCCCTGTTTTGTTAAAAAATTGAGTACCCTGTTGGTTATCTTTGAAAAATCGTCAGCATTCATTTCCATGATGTCATCATATGTAATGCCAATCATTCGCGCAGCAAGAGCCGCCTGGTACTTCAGTGAAAATGTCAGCAACGGAGTGACCTCGCCATCTGCACGTACTTCAGCTTCTGCTTTAATCAAATCCCTGCCCGTAAGTTTGGAAAAATCCAGAGTCACACTGGTTACTTCTTTACCATTTACGGTCAGCTTATTTCCTAATTTAATCGGTTTCATACTCATTTAAATTTCCTCCATTCGTGATATAATAAAGAAAAACACTATAGTACAGAAAGGAAGTGTTTTGTATGGGAAAACGCAATTCGTTATCTATCTGCTTTACCGCAATAGCGGCCGTAGCAGAATGTTTTATTACGATTTTTTTCTTGCTTCCGATTCTGCTTTTGGCAACTGCTTTTGCTGCATTGGTTACATCGTTCTACTGTGCGCTTCTGCTTCCTGCAGGCTATGCACTTCCTGTCACAACTATTGTTACTATATCCGTCTTTATTGGCTCCGCCTTATACGGCTGGTACAATACCCAATGATGATAAAAGTATAAGTCCCCTTCCAGACGGGAGGGGACTTTTTATTGCCTTAATTACAGTCCCAAAGCTGTACGTACATCAGACAAGTAATCAGTACCGTCAATATTGGCAATATAGTTCAGCTTGTCAATTTCCGCCTTTATCTTCCCGTCGATGCTGAGCTTCAGGTACATCGTTTCCAGTGTCAGAGAACTGTCTGTACCGGAACCCATCTCAAATTTGCCCAGTTCTGTAGATTTCGGCATTCCTTTGACAACCAGTTTGACGGGTACCACCACCACTTCTCCGGTAGCCTTGTTGTATACTTCCTGTGCACCGCGGATTTCTAATTTCTGGCTTTTGGTCGCACTGATTTTAAGGGAATTTTTATCCACGGTTCTGAAATTCAGTTTTGTTTCCATACTGGCGTAATGCCCCAGTACAGGCATATCAATTTCACCGGATACTCCGGCACCTTTCAATGTTTCTGTCATAGCCTCCAGCTTTGGCAATTCCACGTCGGCGACGCCAATCATATCATTGCTGTCTCCGTCATATACCCGGAAATTTACAAGTAGGCTGGGTAATTCTGTCATAATCTGTTACCTCCTTCACGCCATCATTAGAGCTGCATACTGCTCAGAATCAAATTCATAGACTACATCAATCTCACGGTTCGGGACCGGTGGAATAAAAGTCTTATGGATATTGGAAATACCATCTACAATTGAGGTCGCCGGATTATCTGCTTCCCGATACTCACAGGATCCTGCCAGAATAACGCCGGCGGATACCAATCCATTCATGCGGATGTTTTCTGAATCTACGATGGACTGGATATACCGTTTCATCATCGGCTGGTCTACATCAGTCCAGTAAGTTCGGATAAATGTCTGCTGATCCCAGTTAAACATAGCCCGCACGCAGAAGAATCTGTCTTTCGGATCCGTATTAGTCGGATAGCAAGCTGTATTGTTGCCCCAAAGTTTCCATCCCCCAAACAAATTGATGGCCGTAACAATGCCGTTCCCATTTAAGTAATTGGCAGATGACAACCCCAATTCTACCGGAGTTCCATCAGACAGGCACAGTCCATCAATCTGCGCAGTCTTATTGGACGGGGACTTATAGGGAATATCATCATTTTCATATGTCAAGAGTGCCTGAGTAGCCATGAAAATTGTAGACAGATGCAGCTTTTTTGTTCCCATAGTTGCCATCGGCCAGCAGACCACCTGATATTTACTGGTAACGTTGGCTTTGTTTTTCCAGGCATATACGTCGGTATATTTCTTGGCAACTGTGGTACTGCCGTCAATAATGGAAACCGCTTTAAACAATCCCGAAACACTGGCTGCTTTGGATGCAAGAACCGCCGCCACTTCTGAATTGTCGCTATATCCTGGAGCGCCGATCATACCGGGAGCAACTCCCAGCTTGGTAAAGATGGTATTGATGACTTCCAGGCCTTTTTCCTTTCCGGTGACAGAATCAATACCTCCGATAATATCTGCCGTAGTCACTTTTGACGGATCGATTTTGTCATAGGCAACAGTGATAGACGTATCGCCGTAATGGCTGCTGTTAGCAACTAGTGTGATGATCACTGTTCCATTATCGTCAAAGGCTGCCGTGTAGTCCGTATCTACCTGTAATTTGACAGATGCATCAGCTGATTTGACGGTCAGTGTATCTAACAGTACATCTTCTTTGATGATGGCCATATGGTCTGTAACTGTGATCTGTGCTCCTGATACAGATGTTTTGTGTTTCGTTTTATCCAGTACGTTAATAAATATTACCGGAGACACCCCGTATAGAGAGAAAAATGTATAAATTGCTTCTGCAATATTATATTTGTCAAAGTCCGGTTTATACCCGAATGCTGCTACTGCTTCTGCCATCTGACGGCAGAGTACCGGCGTATTCGGCTCTGCTGGATCCGTTGCTAAGTTAATCGGCGCGGTACCGACAATGACCGGCAGACATCCCTCTGTATTCACTGCCGGCTTTATCGCTGTAGCCCGTTCAAAGGTTTTAATACCGTGATAATAACTCATCAGTTAAGCTCCCTTCTGACGGATAATCCGTCATTATAAAACTTGTTATATACTGTACCCCTGGTTTCAATGGTAGACATTACATCACTCAACTTTGACACAGAAACAAACAGCCGGCTTAGCCGGATCTTCTGCTCTTCCTGCACAATATCCGGGAATTCGGGGACTCCTCCGATATACACTTGATACTGCGTAAGCCCCAGCTTGGGAATATTTGGCCCCACATAAGACAGGGGCCCTTCTGTTTTTTTCACGGAATCCTCTGTTTTTGTTGATTTTGAAGTTGCCATATAGACCTCCTTACTCATACAAAAAGGGCATCTCCCGGAAATCATCCAGGTGCCCTACATAATAATCTACTTCGATATACCCGCTGTAGTATGGCCGGTTAGGATCATTATCAATGCCCCATTTCAGCGGTTTTTTCAGCGGGAACTTCTTACCAACGGTACCCGTTGTCAGCAAAATCTGCCGAATGCGCTCTATCAGATTGACTACCCCAAGATAACCGGATTCCGGTGATTCATCGCGTACACATGCCACAATAATACATTTGGCCGTGCTGTTATCTACACCATCCTCTCCCGACACTGAGCGTACCACGATATATGGGGCTACGTCTCCACTCCCTGGGCGTTTATCGTCCAAGTAATAGGTATAGATTTTAATTGCCCTTGTATCCCCGGCAGAATCCGTATAAGTGTAATCCACCAGCTTTTCATCCAGTAATTCTTTGATAGCATTTGTCAGCATGACAGGCGTCATAACATTCCCTCCTTATTTCCCTACAATGCGGGCAAGTTGTCGGTTCAGTTCCCTATTGAGCTTCTCTGTCGTTGATTTTTCCAATTCACGTTGGATTTCTTCATTTTTCAGCATAGACGGCACAGACGGTCCGAATAATTTTCGGATGGGATATCTTGTTTCTTTCTTTCTTTCAAATACGCCAACACTGTCGCCTTTACCAATTGCCATGACAAATGCTCTATCTAATGTTGCCCCACCACCTGAACGTTTTACCTGCACGCGGATCTTTTTATTTTTACGGCCTTTATGCTGTACTTTCTTGGGCGATATTTTAAAATGCGCCAGAGAATTGGGATTTCCCACACTTGTGATCTGTGCCTTTAAGCTATTTATCGCTGCTTTCTTTGTTATGCCGATCGTTTTCCTGGCTTTTCCGACCCCGATAAAATACTCTCTAGCCGCTTCTCTTGCCATTTGCGTGCGGACCGAAAGCGCGATTTTATTGACGCTCATGCTAATCGCTCTTTGAATGTTCTTCGGGGTATCATTCATCGTCCGGATAACTAATGCAGCGCCTTCGCATCGCACGTCAATATCAATCATGTTTCATTCACCGCCCACGTGATTGTCAATATACCTTCATCGTCTTTGCAGAGTACCACTTGCCCGTACTTTCCATCCAACCGGAACGTATCTCCCGTTTCCGGAATATATGGCAAGTCAGACTTTCTGACATTGATGATACAGCCGCTGCCATACATAGCATCTGTGTATTTGGCAGCGGCTGCGGTCTCAGTAGTTAGATCATCATTAATGACAACCTCTTGTACAACAGCGACACACTCTGATCCGTTCAAGTTATGCCTTTCAGCAAATTCCTGTTCATTCAAAAATACATTTTTGTTATCTGCGGCTATATAGTCCTTGAAAGAACTCATTTTTTTACAGCCGCTTCGAAATCCACACTCGGAAGCTCCGCGTCTTTCTTGACAGTGCTCTTCTGTGTCCGCTTGGAAGATGTCTTCTTTGTCGCTGTCTTTTTCGCGATCGATTTTGTTATCTGTTTTTCTTCATCTATATTTTCCGTATCATACTCCGGTTCTGTATCGTCCTCCGATTCTGTATCATCCTCCGGTTCTATGACGACAGGTTCCTCGCACGCTTCAAAATCTTCAGATTCCAGCAGCCTCTCAGCTACTTCATCTTCCAGTTCCAGCACATCACCCTTTCGGAAGATCTCACCATAAGCGGACAACATCCCTTTTTTCACGAGAATATACATAACGTACCTCCTATTAGCCTTTGGCTTTAATGACCGCCCAGTCATTGACAGATTCCGGTGCCAGTACGCAGCGGGAATACATAGAGAGCGCCACGGTCTGTGATTCTTTATTCCCATCATAGTACGGCACATAAGAAACTGCATATGTGTTGTAGCCTGTTTCCGCTTCATTGACGAGCGTTACTGCTCCGTGCAGCTGCCTACCCCTTCCCGGAATAGCAATGATGGCATCATTTTCACCGATGAACGGCTTCGGATTTTCATCGTCATCCAGGTAGGTTTCTCCGTATGTATATACTTCCATGTTCAGTGCCTGGATAATCCCTACGCGTGTCACCTGCGGAGAAACGATTTTCGGCGAGAAAGAGAACATCCCTAAATTATCTCTGGACGGAACAGCCAGCCATTTCATAATTTCATCGTTGCCCAGCATATAGTTGAATACGTTCTTTCCGATAACCATAACTGTCGGTACAATGCCTGCATTCTGCTGGATTTCTTCCGACATATTTTTAATGTCGGCATAAATGGTAGCTCCTGCCTGATCCCAGGTCTTAGACGGTGTCAGTTTCTGGTCAAATCCATAATCAATAGTATCCAGCAGTTCTGTTTTCCCATCATCGGCAAATCCTTTGATTTCGCATTTACCTGTGGTGAGAATGTCCGCAGCCATTTTATTCTTTCTGTTGATAATCATATTCTGCAAATCGGTCAAGTCATAGGCCTGTGCGTCAGCGGCTCGTTCTTCCGGAGTTTTGGATGAATATATACCCTCTCCAAATCCGCGTTCATTGATGACATCCGGATCAAGCACTCTGCGCGGTCCCATCATCGGTGCTTTATAAAACTGCGATTCGACAGTATCCCGTTTCATGTTAATGCCTTTTGTTCCACGAGTCACAAACGGGGCCAGGCGTCGTGCACCTTTCCGGTACTGCACCTCGATCACTGCCGTGACGGACGTGTTCGGAATACGCGGGAAGAATGTATCCAACAGGAAAGATGCCGGCGGATTCATTCGTTCTACCGCTTCAATCAATGCGACTGTGTCTTTGTAATTAATAGCCATTATAGATATCCTCCTTATTTCAGTTTAGTCAAATAAATATTTTTGTCGCGAAGTTCCTCTTCGTGTGCATCCACGGTATCTCCTGCAGCAACAATCAGTTTTTCACGATTGAACCGGCCGGAGATGTAAACAGTTGCTACTTTTGCCTTACTGTCGGTGTCTTCTGCTAAGATGCAATCCGCTACACCTGCTTTAGCAGTAGCCGCTACTTTCCCGGATGTAGTTGTTAAGAGTGTCCCTCTTTTCATTTCTTTAGCTGCAGTCAATTCTACATTTTTTGTAAGCATCGCAATTTCCGGGCCTCCAATGAGACCATTGCTGTCTAACGTCACTTTTTCATACAGAGCCATTATTTATTCCCCCTTATCTTGTTTGCCCGATTCACAATATCACTGATATCAGCCTCTAATTTCTGATGCTCATTATCTTCCGGATTATGCTGCGGCGTAGGTTTTACACCATTGGCACCGGAATCCACATTGTCTTGGATGATCTTCATAATTGCCTCGATTTTCTCATCAGGCTTATTTTCCACTTTTACAGCAAGGATGGAGTCGATAATAGGTTTAACCGTTTTAACTTCTACCCCTTCTGTTTTCTTGCAGGTGTCTATAATTGCTTCTACATAAGGATTCTTATCCTCAGTCCTCAAGGCATCCAAGGCCGCAATGCGCTGCCTTTCCGCCGCGACTTTAGGATCTTCGGATTCTTTTATCCCTAAAACTGCCTTGATTTTTGAAATCATTTCATTATCTTTCATGTTTTCTCCCTTCTTTTTGTCAATAATACTGGTGATTTTATCCATATTTCTGCCTTTTGTCGGCAGCGCAACAGAATTAACGATCAGCGTGTCGCTCTTCATATTCGTTTTAATCGCAAAATTGTTATCAATTTCATCGATAAACCCGAATGTCAAAGCTTCATCCGCCCCCATCCACGTTTCCTCGTCCATTGCCCGGCTGATATCCTCAGCAGACATCGCGTCTCCGCATTTTTTCTGATAGACGTTCGTAATTGTCTTTTTCACGGCGTGCAGTTCGTTTTCCAGTTTAGACAGCCCCACGGCATCGTAGGCGTCGATCAGTACTGCATGAGGATTGTGGATCATATACAGAGCATTATCCGGCATGATGACCTTGTTTCCTGCACAGGCTACAACCGTAGCTGCGCTGGCGCAAATTCCGTCAATGTGTACTGTTACGTCTCCGGCATACGACTTCAGCAGATTGTAGATGGCCTGCGCGGCAAAAACATCTCCGCCCGGACTGTTAATACGGACTACAAGATCTTTACCGGTACATGTACTCAAATCATCGGCAAACTGCCTGGGCGTAACTTCATCTCCCCACCATGTTGCATCGGAAATCTCACCATAAAGCAACAGCTCGGCTTTTTCGTCTGTAGCTTTATTTTTTATTTCCCAGAATTTCTTTTTACTCATCTTCTTTCTCACCGCCTTTCCCGGCTAATACTTGAGGATCACCCATATTTAAGCCGTAACCATCAATCAGCTGCTTTTCGTAGGCAAGCTGTTCCAGGTTTTCTTCCAAATCCGTACCCGTCATCTCTGCAGCTTCCCGTTCCCGGGTACTTAGACCATATGTAGTACGGAGCGCACTCCCGTTAATATCTTTGACGGGATCGAGAATGCTCATTGTCGGTCCGAACCAGTCAGCTGTACACCATGACTTTCGAATTAGCGGATCATCAAAAAAGCCCGGTGCTTCAATACGCCCGATGGCGACAGCTTCCGCAAGCCATACTTCGTATACGGGCTGGCAGAAATCGCTGGCAAACCATTTACGCCGCAGCTTATATTCTTCCCAAGCCTGCAGCAATGCCGCCCTTGAGGCCGAATATGAAGATGTAAATGATTTCAGCAGTACTTCATACGGTTGCCCTATAGCCGCTGCTATTTGTTTAATGAGCTGCGTCACAAACGGTTCAAATGTACTTTGGCTGTTTGACGCATCAATGGATTTGACGTCCACTCCTCTCGGCAGGGCGTTCATTGTTCCCGGCGCAAGCCCGTATTCGCTTACATCCACAACCGGCGCCATCGGGTCATCTTTATCATGTGTCCCCAAGATATTATCCAAGTCGGAGCTTCCCGCCTGGCTGGTAAAAAATAAGGCAAAAAAGGACTTGATGATGGCCGACGTCAATTCTGCCGTTGTATATCTTGATACCTGTTTCAACGTCTCCAGTACCGGCGCCAGATAAGGTACACCTCTGTACTGTTCCGCCCTAGTATCATGACAGACCTGCAGAATATTGGGCACTCCTGTTCGTTTCCCGAACGCCTCCACACGAACCCATTCTGCTATCCTGAAATCCGTCGGATCGTTAGGAACCTTGTTGCTTATCCAAAAGGCGACGATTTCCCCGTCGGCAGCAATCTCAACGCCATTTACAATCCGGTTGCCATTGGGCGCTTTCATTTCCACTGCATAGGCACCGGTAGCCGACACATAGCCCTGATTGATAGGATTGGAAACCCGATTGGCTTCCAATAACTGGATCCTTAATGAATACGGCATGTCAAACGTCGGATTTTTCCGCCGGAAAAGCGAAAAAGAATCTCCATCCGTCAGATATGTCGAGTAAGCGATGAATTGCAGGTCGTAAAAATTATTTCTCCGGTAGAGATCACAATTCTTAGACGCCGCCCACAGATCAAACTCGCGTGAGGTCTTTCTTGCCCATTCCCGACCCGCTTTCGCATCTAATCCTAAGAATTTATAGGGAATCCGGGGAAATAACCGCAGGCCATCTCCTACCGCATGAACAACGGAGCTGTTAATAGCTGCTGCACCCACCGGGGTATTAATGACCTGATCGGCAGAACGACCTCTGAGAGATCGTAGATTTGCATCAATATCTGCCTTTGCGCTGGATCGTTCGGGATTCCACGCCTTGAGAATATTACTTGTACGACTGGCTCCGCCTTCGGAATATCCTGTATTTCTGAACCGGACTGATTTGCGCAATGTAGGTGCTCTAATCCTGTTTTTTTGTGTTCTTTTTTCGTGCATCAAATATCCTCCTTATCCGAAAAAGACAACTCTTTTTCTTGACCCCGCTGATACGCGTTCGTCCTCGTCCAAAGTGGCGCCATCCGCCAGTAAATCATCAATGGCTTTTCGTATAGTTGCCAGATTGGCTCTTGTCAGCGTTCGATTGCCGATTGTATAGGACTGCCCGCTTAAAACCGCCTTTTCAGCTTCTAAATATAGTTTCAGGCGTTCGTTTTGTAGTCTGCTCATTCCATTTCTCCAATCAAAAAGCACCCTTTCGAGTGCTTTTATTAAAAAACTATTTTATGCTTGCTCTGGCTTCTGCCAATAGCTGATCTTGAAAATCAAACAACCCCTGTCTCGTCACCTGCATACCTTTATCCAACATATAGTGGGCATTCTGAATACGGGCGTCTACATTCCATCCCACAACGGAATTAATGTCCGTATCATAGAGATTCTCCCCCGGATAATCGGACGGCCTGAGTAAGTCTATTTCCATCAGCCTGTCCACGATATACTTGGCCGCCAAATTCCTTTCTTCCTTATTTGTCATATACTGCAATGTGTTTCTCAAAATATACAGCTGACGAATAGCCAGTTCAGGAACTACTTTCCGCTTTTCTCTGATAAGCTCTGCCGCTGAACAGAAATACTGTTTTACCCTTTCAATAATTTCCGCCGTATACCGTCCTGTCTTTTTAAGCAAGGACACCACGGATGCCTGGGTCAAGATAATCAGGCGGCTGTTGCAGGTATGTAGATTATTTTCATACCGATACTGGCGGAGTGTCTCCTTAGTCAGCATAATATAGGGTATGTAATACCGCTTGAGCGACCATAGAGCCGCGGCATGGTCAAATCCTGTTACAAATTCCAAATCTGCCAATGTCATACAGGGGACGCTGTTGAAATACTTGCACCGGAGAATCTGCGGCGGCAACCATCTCTGTTTGGGCTTTGGGTGCTTTAAGGCTTCTTCCATTCGATTAAAGGCTTCAATGTACTTCAATTTCCATTGCAGGGCTTTACGCCCTGTAAATCCCATTACCAGAAGAGAAAACCCATCACGATTTATTAGATAGGCGGGATATTTTTTAAAATTCCCCTTTACCTGATAGGTTATTTTCTTAAAAAATACGAGAGCGGATTTTTCCGCTTTCGTGATATTATCAATAGTTTCAAGTACATCTTTATGATATTTCCCAAAATTTTGAGCCACGTTTCGACTATCTACGACTACTTGATTACCTTGTACTTCTACTAATCGTTCCATGTTGATATTCCTTTCGTTTGAATGAAATACCAGTCCATGATAAAATATTTCAAGGACAGATATTTCTGTTCTTCGGGTAAGGCACAGCATACTTTCGACGGTGGGCTGTGTCTTATTCTTTTTCTAAGAAAATGGTAATTGCCCGTCTGGCAACCTCAGCCTTAGTTTGATTATTATTTTCGGCATATTTAACTAATTTTTCATGCAGCTCTTTATCAACCCGCACTTTCAAGTCGATAATTTTCGGTTTACCAAAGACAGGACGCCCCATTTTTTTTGCACTCAATATTCATCACCTCACTTTTGAGTACCTAAAGTGAGTATATATTTTTGGAACTCAAAAGTCAAGAGGGAAAATATTTCTATCCAATATAAAAAGTACCCTTCCGAGTACTTTTACCAAATATTTACCTGTCTTTTAGCTCTATATACTGCCTTTTTCTTTTGTGGTTTTGCCACCGATCTTTTGATCTCGGTTTCTGACATTCCGTTGACTAACATCTCCAGTTTATCCCAGTCGGGCTTCAAAGATTTCATACATGCCAGGTTGTAATTTCTAAGATCAAGCGGTTCGTTCCGGACATTCTTGGTCGTTTCCCAGACTTCCCGGAGTACACCGTTTCTTTTGTAGACCTTTTTATGCTCTGAGATAATGCCCTTGAAATACAGATCGTCATAGCCTCGGTTAGATAATTCTTTTATCCCTTCATCCTGCGGGAAATGGAAATACAGAGGTCCCGGACTATCTATAGATAATCTGTCCATAATCTGCTGCTTACCGTCATCGACTCCTAAGAGTATCAGCGGTGCCTTAGCGTTATTTGCCTTGGCAATTTTATAAATCAAAGGAATACCGGGACCACCACGGCCCTTGATTGCAAATCGCTGTTTGTGGAAATTCTTTTGACAGTAATTATAGACATCAGATGTATAATGCCCGCCGGAATCAATAAACGTTCTGACTACTTTCAGACCTTTGCCGTCAGCAAAATGATAAGTTTTATCTAAAATATTATCTATTTCTTTCCATGTCCGGTCTTGGTTAGGCGCCCCTAACACGATTCCTTTACGGATTCCCCAGCATTCTTCTTCCTTGCCCCAGCCGACTACTTCGTATTCAAGCCGGTTATCCTGCGTATCGATCGCTGCTGTTAAAAGTAATACTCCATTGGGCAGCTCGGCACCATAAGATTCTCTGCGCCGTAAAAATATCTGTTCATCTTCAAAAGCTCCTTTCTGCTTGTAGGATTCCCCGAAGACAGTATTCATAATTACCTTTTCCCGTTCGGGGTCTCCTTTTGCTTCAAGCCATTCCCGCATAATCCTTGTCCATGTCATCCATGGAGACGTAAAACCATTCACAAAAAAAGAACGTATGCCGTTTTTCAACGCGTCTGCATTCCGGCTGATATATTTCTGTGGGGTCTGTTTCATTTCCTTTTCGGAAAAAGAAAACCCGCAATGCGGACATCTCCATTTCACATCATTAACGATAACCGTTTTCTTACCACTTGGTGTTTTGATTTCTTTATAATCCACGGTCATGTCTATATGCCGCAGTAGGTGATACTCTCCGCAATTGGGGCATTTATGCTGCCATTCCTCCTGTGTGCCCGCGAGGTATTCCTCATCAATCCGGGACGTCCCCTCGTTCGTAGGCGTCGAAAACAATCCCATGCAGGAGTTCCAGAACGTTGTCATACGCTTAGCTGCCAGATCCACAGGATCACCCTCTGTTCCTGCCGAATCCGGAAATCTGTCTACTTCATCAGCAAGCAGGATTCGTATCGGGCGAGATGCCAGCCCCGCCGGACTGTTAGCCCCGCACATAATGAGACGCCCGCCTGGAAATACCTTGGAAAGAATTGTATTGTTAGCGTCCCGGGACTTCACGTCATAGAAGAGATTATTCAGCACTTTTGTATCCCTGATCATCGGCGCAATACGCGTCTTGGAATAATCCTGCGCCATATCAATGGTAGGCTGGATCATCATGATAGCGCAGGGGTCTAAATGAGCGAATCTTCCGATAACGTTGTTCATCATGTCAGATTTGCCGATTTGTGACGATGATTTTACAACTACTCTGTGTATACCCGGTTCTGTAAAAGCGTTCATAATGTCTTTTTGATACGGCGCTCGTGATGTTTTCCATTTTCCCGGCTCTGCGGAAATGCCAGATGACAGCATTCTGTGATTGTCTGCCCAGTTGGAAACGGAAGTCTTCGGCAGCGGTTTTAAACCGTTTTTTGATATATACTGCCAGAGTTCACGAGCTGTCTTCATCGTCTTCACCCTCATCTATTTCGTCGGCAGCAAACATTTCTGGATCATACTCGGATAATTCAAGCAGTTTTTCTTCAATTTCTTTAGAAAGGATCCCATATATTTTCTCTTTTTTCAGATCTTCAAGTATAGGCGCTAACTTTGACGGCAGCCCCAGAAGCTGGGTGCGTAAATTTGAAAGCATTTCTGTCAGAACCAGTTCAACAGTCCGCGCAGCATAAGCACTTCTTTGCATTTTCGCCAGTTTCAGCTCTGCAATTTCTCTTTTCGTCTTTTCATGCAGTGCTCTTTCTTTTTGGAAATCTATATCATCGGAGTTTTCTGCATTGGCTTTTAACTTGTAATAATTCTTTAGGCTTTCGATGACCAAAACGGAATTATTTTTATCCCGCAAAATTACATTTTCTGATATGAGCTGAGATACTCTTTGCTGCGATACTCCCATAATATTTGCCATTTCTGATTGAGTCGTCGTAAGTAGTTTTAGATTCTTGGAAACTTTCAAATTATCACCTCCCATCCACTTTGTCTTTACTAACAAGGACGAATAAAAATTTGCAGCTAAAATGTTTTCGGGCTGTCGGAGCACCTCAACCTGTATAAAGCTCCGGAAGAACCTATGCCCCGCCGGAAATATAAAAGCACCCGTTAAGAGTGCTTTTTTTAACTTTTATCACTACCTGGAATTATATGGTTGTCAAACCATTATTCTTTCTTTGTAGTAAGGTTAATTACATTATGCCCCAGATCCCCATTAAGTATAATGGGAAACGGATTGTCATTCCCTGTCAGATAGGCGAAAACCTCTGCTGCTTTAGAAACCAAGGGTCTTAGTAAATCAGGAATTACTTCTTTTTTCTCTTCATCTGAAATTTCCGATATGCCATTAATCCCAATTTTACTTTCAGTGGTAATTTTTGCTTCTATCCCTATAAAGCGGGCGTTTACCGTTAGTTTGCAAGGGAAAAATAGGATGTCGTTTATTTTTAATTCGGAACCTATATTGGCTGAATACCTGACCTCTCCGGCTTTGTTGTCTCTTTTCTCTGTAGTCTCTTTTATTTCCAATTCTTTTTTATGATATTCAACAACAGGAACATTTATCCGTCCGATGGAAAAAGTGTATTTATTCTGTGCCATTTCTCCTCCGCATCACATCTCATCTACGTCAACTTTTACATTGAAATTATGGTAAATTATATTATCATAATCTTTTATTCCTTTAATGCCCTCAATACCATTTATTGCTTGATACCCTTCATACTTTTCATTCTCTTGGTGCTTTATTTGTAAATAGTTTTCTATACAATCACCAATTAACTTATTTAATGTAACTCCGCTTTCGTTGGCATAATAATAGGCTTCTCTATGAAGTTCTGGAGAAATTCTTATATTAAATACCCCTTTAAATTCTTTGTCTGGATCTTTGCCTATTTTTTTACAGACGAATAAATAATGGTCAACCGCTTCCTTAAAATCCTCCTCTAAAGAATCAACCGTGTCACCTTCAAAAGAAACATGGTCTTTAATTCCCATGATCTCTCCGTAAAATATTCGGTCTTCCGCGCTGTAAAAAACATTTCCTCTGTAATTTTTGTACTCTAAATAATCCTTTAGATGCATATTAGTCATCCTCTTTCTATTCCTCTTCATCTATAAATGCTTTTATTTTTTCAATCTGATATCGCTTTAAAGCATTTTCTCCTTTTCCATGAGGCTTATGCAAATCTAGAATATTTCCTTTTTTGTTGGGACCAAATGATATTCTAGAACCACTTCCTTCTGTTACTGAGTACCCATACATACCAAGGAGTTTCTCAAGTTCATTATATGTAAAGTCTACCGGGCTTGGTATCGCATTAAGCCTTTTCAGAATTTTTTCTTTTCTACTCAAAACCAGCTCTCCTAAAATAGTAACTGTTTTTTAGTTACTTTTATTTTATTCTCTCTTACCTGCCCTGTCAAACACGTTTTACCACAAATGATTATTTGGTGAATAAGAACATGTGCTCTTTTAATGGCGTATCCCAATTTTCACACCTACACTATATCACATGTCTATAGTGGCTTTTAATGGCGTATTTTCCAAATTGCGCAATCCCTGACCATGCAACCTGTAAATCCAGCGCAGGTCACGATCAATTGCCACAGCAATTTTCTCCCATTTTTGATTGAGTATGTATCTGCGGTATAATACCGTCCATCGGGTATGATTTTTTTCACAGCTAATCAGAGCTTCTGCTTTATCCTGCATATCCATTAACCGAATAAATTCCCGTGATTTTTCTTCTCTTTTCATTTCAAGTCTGCAGATCACCTCATCAAGCGATTTTATGTTATTTGATTGTATTTTGTCACCTAATTGTGGAGATTTTAAAGAAATGACTTCACATTCAATTTCTTTCAGCCGTTCTTTGCAAGCTTCTACCCGTGCATGCTGCCGCCGAACATCATTCAGAAATTCTTTAACGGTCATCATATGTACCCCTGCCTGAAATCACACATAGAGAACAAATCAACAACCCGATACATGCACCAAAAATCATACCTAACACAAACATCATAATCTGAAACCTCCCTCTTTAATTACTTACGCTTTTTTGAAAATCCCATGTATTTTTCATTACTCGATAAATCTGCTGGGCACTAAACTGCCGAAACATATCATTCATTATTTCCTGAAATACACTCTTGGACGGCCATGTATCAGAAGATACACAAGGCTTAAACAAATACGGCCATCCGCTACCTGTTAATCCATAAGATGAATTCTCCTGTAAATAAGTTCCACAACCGCGAACCAAGAACAAATAACTGCAGAGATTCATATTTACAGCTTTAGCTTCAGTAAACATAGACAACCATATATCAGAATCCGACTGCGGCCAGGGATCCACAAAAATTTCACCGGCCATTTTCTGAATACCGGGAATACAAGACCGTCTTGCATTCATCTCACAGATTTTTAATAATTTCCATCTTTCTGTATCGAAATTCATCGTTGCGTTACACCTCTCTGCTACCGAACATTTGAACTATTTTTTATGGGTTACCCGTTAACGTGTGACCCAAGCCGTCTCTCGGAACACCGATAAAATCTGTCGTGACAAAAGGTTAACAATAGGTTACACGTTAGCGCAAATAGGGTATGTGTTTTTTATAGACCCCCCCTTATACCCTCCTTACACCTTAGGGTAGGTAGGTATATTTCAACCAACTATATATATTTAACGTGTAACACGTGTAACCTAACATATCTATACCTCTTTTCTTTCGATAATCACTGGTAAAAATCGGGTAACACGTTTTTCGGATTTACGTGTAGCTTACGTGTAGCCCGTGTAACAGAAATTAATTAAGTATTGTAATAACACGGCATGCTTTTCCCTGGTATTTCACAACATTCAAATTTCTTACCCACCCATCGGCGCCTGTGGACGTTTCTATTTTCTTTTCCGTGGCAAATTCTTTAATCATCTTTTCGTAGCTGATACCGTCCTTGTCCATTGCCTCACGCAACGCGTTGGGGAATACGTGGGTCTTTCCTCCTCGGATAAACCCATAGAGGGGTGAAACTGTTTTCTGCATACTGCTATAACTTTCGTTATCGAAATGGGCTGTATTGGCAGCCATCCAGTTTTGAACAAAATCCCACGCACGGTCTGTATCGGAAATTTCATGGATCGTCGGAAGGGATTTAAATACTTCTCCACTCATATATTCCGCCTGTGATAAAGCTGTCTGGAAATCCATATGCCACAACCACATTCCTGCAAGCACGTCAGCCGTCGTAATAAGCGCTACAGCGTCTATATGGACAGGGCTGTAATCGGTATACCGCGTAGACAGGTCCTGCCGGATACGGTTCCACACCTCGCCAGCCACTGGTCGGTTTGTAAGCAGCGCTTTAATGTACAGGAAGCCCGCTAATCCATAACTGTCCATTTGATGAACCTGTTTAGCAAGTCCATCCGGAAGAACAGGATACGTATTGATTTCAAGGATTCGGTTCTTAACGCCGCGGACGGAATTTTCCCGGGTAAGCGGTTCTTCCCCGTTGGCCATGCCGATGGTTCGCCAGTAAGCGGTCTTCTGCAGGCCCGTCTTGCTGGCGCGACCCTTGCCTTTACCGCCTTCCAGCATGTAGACTACATATTCCAAATAGTCCTGCTTGTCACGCCCCTGGCCTGCGACCTGCCGCTCGTTAATGGCAACAGGAAAATCAGAGAGCAGGGATAAGCGGCGTTCCAGTCCGGCCTTGGTCGTGAGGAAACTGGTCATCATCCGGTCAGGATTCCCCCATACGCTCATGGCCATTTTCATGGCAGCCGTCTTCCCACCGCCGGACGTACCCCAAAAATACAGAAGGAAATTCCGCTGGCGGAACAATCCCAGTAGAGGCGCCGCGAAGGATGCTGCCATAAGGAACCGGGCGAAGGTATACTTCCGGATTTCCCCGGCCAGCTGATACCAGCGTGACAATTCTCCGGTCGCCTGCATGGCTTCCGTAATATCCCCCTCGTCATCCATTTCAATCCGATAATCTGTATTAGACGGAAGGATAAATTCTTCACAATGCTTACGCCATCCCAGGCGGGAGACGCTGTAGCACAAAGGGATTCTGTCTTGGTTCATGGCTTCCATTTGCTGTAAGTATTTCACAAGGTACTTGGCCGTTTCCGATGAAATATTAAGTCCCCAGTCAGACAGCTTAACGATGCTCCGGCTGGAAAATACGGTCGACCGCGGCTGTACCGTCCGGCGCCATTGGTTATAATATTTGAAGCATATTTCGACCTTTTCAGTATCCGTATCCATGTTATACAGCCGTGACGTCAGAACTACCGGAACACCCGATGCCGGATTCCTGATCACATCCCCGTCCATCCGCTCGCGGTATTCACACACACCGGTGGCGTCCACAGAAAAACCTGCAGGTATCCGAAGGTCTATCGGACAATCAGGAATGAGTGATTTCGTCGTTTTAGGCGCCTTAGATGTTCCTTGAGATGTAGATATCCTTTCCGTAGATGAGGACTCAACGTGAAAGCTTTTCCGGCGTTCCTCGGCAATGATCTTGGATAAGTCGTTAAGATTGATATGTCCTTTAAACCTTGCCTTATGTTTCTGGAATTCCAAAGGCGCCTCTTTCTGAAGCAGAGCAAGCGCTCCAATAACTTCAGGGGTAAAAACCGTTTCAGGGTTTGGCGTCGCCACCGCCCGCAATGTGGCCATGGCACGGGGCACATTAGCCAGTGCCCAGCCGGAAGGACATTTAACAGGACAGTTTTCACAGTGTTTAAATCCGAGCGTTTTCTGTATATACTCACATGTGCGTGGACTCATATTAGAAAGGACTTCCGCAATCTTGGCATCAGTCTTTTCTGCGTTGTATCGTTTATGATCAGCTTTGGATAGTTCATGGCATGCCGCCGGTCCGTCAGAAGCTCTCGCTAGATTGGAAAGAGCCGCGACCCATTCGTCATAAGTGATGGTATCGGCATCCAGTTCGCAATGCTGCAGAAATTTACAATTAGACAGCATCATGAAAGAGTTGCCGTCTGTTTTGCGCCGCTCAAAGCCTTGCTTGCGATCAGAAAGCAATTGAGGTGTTTCGACCTGTAAAGATGCAAAATCTTTATAACGGTAACGAAGATCCGCGTATTCAATCATTTCACAAAGCACCGGATTTTCAGGATCCTTAAAATTCCACGTATAAGGCACCCTGAGTATACGCGATAAATCAGCCGTCGCGTCAATTTTCCAGCCGTTGGCCGCCGCACTGTTCCGTATGATTTGCTGAAGCTTGCGGACAGTATTAATGACTTCCGCCCGATTTTCGTCGTTGATTATAACGGGTTCTTTAAGCAGCCAGTAAGCATGAAGCCCGTGCCCGGAAGACACAATGATAGACGGTGGATACTTTTCCGGTAGTAACCCCATTGCTTCATCAACGGATTTCGGAAGATTTCCTGCTTTATGTGCCGCAGAGTCCACGATATCAATATCTACCCAGAGGCAGGCAATAGATGTGACATTCTGTTGCTTAGCGCGAAGATCAGCAGGAAGAGGATCGGCCGTTGTCCCCAAAGAAAAATAGACATCCTTCCGCATGCCGGAAAGCATTCGCGCCATGTTCCATATTTTTTTAGAGACTCCGGGTTCCAACAGGTATGAATGAGTTGCCTTGTCCTGTTTTGTCCAAAGATACACATACCCATGGCATCCTTTGTATATCTCTTCAAAAAAATCAAGTTCCGTCATAGCTGTTTACCGGAAAGAATCTGTTCTGCATCTTCACAGGACCGGGCGATTCCCGCGCGGGCTCCCCGCTCCTGCAAATAGTCAAGCATGTTCTGCTGTACCGGGCGCACCCTTCCGTCCGGTTTCTTAATTTCAATTCCGCAAAAGACTGCTATTTCCTTCCCGACCATATTCGTGGTAATAGTGATTGTACGGAACCCAAATAAATCAGGGAACCCCGCCGGTAAACCTGTAGAAAATCTCCGGGCTCCGTAAATGGTTACTGATCTTGCGCTGCTTTTATGTACAGTTCCCGTCCATCCGCTGCCTACATTAGCGCGAAACATAGTTCCCAGCTTGTTTTCTGATATATGTAAACGAATTAAATTCTGTAATTCATGCTCAGTCATCATAATCACCTCTATTATTGAAATTAAACGGATTGCCGGATCCCTTTGATTTCCATCATCTTTCGTACCCAGCCAAATTTATAGCCCCGCCGGAGAGCGATATCTTCCAAATCCTGCCGGCTTCTGGCCCGTCCGACTTCTTGACGCTTCCGCTTTTTCTCCAGCAGTTCCAGGCTGTCAATTTTCGCCAGCTTTCCCGCTTCTTCTTTTACTTCCCTCTCGGCCACAGGCGGCACATATCCGCAGTAAGGACAGGTACGCTGTGCCGTCATCCACACCTGATAACATTTCGGACACTGATGCATAGATATTTCCCGTATCCGTTTCTTTTTAGGTTTACTGTCCAGCGTCCATTCTTGCGGCGCATTAGGAAGGCCATGACGGAAGCAATTTCCTACATGGTCAATAATAACGGCCACCTTGGAAGGATTATCGGGATCGGGACGAAGCGGACGCATAGACTGCTGGATAAACAGTGTCAGGGACGCTGTCGGCCGCGCCAGAATCACCGCTTCCATTCCCGGCACATCAAACCCTTCTCCCAAAAGATCCACATTGCATAGAACACGGAGTTTTTTGCGGCGGAAATCGGAAATAATCCTGTCCCTTTCCGCCTTGTGTGTTTCTCCGTCCACATGGGCTGCGGATATCCCGGCCGCCCGGAATTTTGCCGCCGTGTGCTCACTGTGCTTACGAGACACGCAGTAACAGACCGTTTGCCGGCCGTCTGCCAGCTTTTGATAATTAGCAACAATATCCCCCACGAGGGCATCATCGTCTACAGCACGTTCCAATTCGGACTTCACATAATCTCCGAATTGGATACGTACTGATTTAATATCCGCCTTGGATGGCGGCGCATAATAGTTATATTTGGACAGATTCCCCCATTGGATCAGCTCATCTACAGACGGCCCCATAACAAGAGATTGAAAAATATCTCCCAGTCCGTTGCCGTCAAGCCTTGCAGGTGTAGCCGTCACACCAAGCGTCATCGCCTGAGGGAATGCCTCCATGATTTTCTTCCACGTTCCTGCTGTCGCATGGTGTGCCTCATCGATAATGATGAAATCAGGTGGCGGGATACGGGTAAGCCGTCGCGCCACTGTTTGGACGGAACCGATCTGGACAGATGATTCATAATCAGCAGGTACACCGGCAGAAATAATGCCGTGACGGATATTCATTGCTGTAAAAGTGCGGTCAGACTGGTCGATGAGTTCCCGGCGATGAACCAGGAACAGTACCCGTTTATTAACCAGTGCCGTTTTTCCCGCCATCCAGCCAACTACAACAGTTTTTCCTGCCCCACACGGGGCGACGGCACAGACACGCTGAACGCCCGAAGAAAAATCTGCGGCAATCCGGCTGATCAGATCCGTCTGGTAACTCCGCAGATTAAACATAGTATTAGGCCTCCCACGGAGCGGTGCCCGGGACAGCAATATTCATGCCCTGCAGCGTCTGTGGTGCTGCTGTCTGTACAGGCGGTACAGCAGCTGCCGGCTGCCGCGGGGCAGAATAGCCCGCCGCTGTCCCCATCTGCGGAACGGCAGCAGGTTGCGGCGCCGATTGCTCCTGTTCTGCCTTCGTTTCGACAAATTCTACTCCAGTCAGTATCGCATTGAGACTTGCCTGTGGCTGGTTGGCTTTGTCAGTATAAGCACGGGCTTCCAGATTCCGCACATGGCATGCAATACGATTGCCCTTATGAAAATACTGGAGGATTGTATTTCCCTGTTTTCCGAATACAGAAATACTGACAAACTGTGCAATCCGGTTGCCGTTTTCGTCTTTGCGCCCGGTTTCCACCGCCATAGAAAACCGCACATAAGCGTCTCTGCCCGTCATCGGCTGTACCAGCTCCGGTTCTCTCGCAATTCTTCCGTAAAGTGTAGCTGAAATCATAGTCATTCTCCTTTATTTTTAAAATGGGACATCTGTATCATTTAAAAGCGGTTCGCCGGTAAGAGGTTCCGCGATTTTTGCCTGTCCCTGCTCGATCAGGTATTTTGTAATCTCTCTATCTACGGCAAGCCAGTCGGCGTCTGTCGCGTCGTTGACTGTCGCCGCGGCTCCGCGCTGTCCCTGCATCCGGGCGGTCATGTAAGTATCCAGCGGCTGTGTTTTATCCCAGCCGATCTGTGCCCAAATTCGTTCCAAACGCTGGCGGTGTGTTTTGTCTTGTGGTTTGCCGGCGGCAGAGTTTACAGGCATTTGATTAACTGCCGGCGTTGCGGCCTGACGGATAACAGGCGCGGGTTCTGTAACCGGAGCACCTGCATTAAGCCACTGCAGGAGGGCCTTGCCGCAATCAGCCGTAGGCGTAAAATACTGCCCATCGAACAGCTTTGTCCTGTCCTTACTGACCGTGGCTGTATGGTTCTGCGATAAATCAAAGACAGTGGTAAATTCGTATTCAATACCGTCACGCTGGATAGGTGCCATGCCGACCTTCTGGATCTGTTTCCTTCCATTTACCTCGGTCTGTATATATTCCGTCTTGCTTCTCATTGTGACAATGACGTGGAGTGGCGTATGCAGCATGGTCTCTACCAGCTGGTTGTGAAGCGGCGTAATTTCGCGCCATGCCGCCCAGCTGTTTCCTCTGTATTTGCTGTCTGCCGCTTTCCCTTGCTGGTCAAGCAGGCCCCCTTCTCCACTCCATGCGTGTGACAGGCTGTCAATAATAATTAATTCGAATCCTGCCGCTTCTGCCGCGTGGATTGCTTCAATATATTTCTGAGGACTATATGGCGGATTAATCGTCACCGTGGAATATCCGCCTAAATCTGCATACAAATCTGCAGATCCTGATTCTGTGTCAATAACAGCCACCTTTTCCAAAGGAACAATACCTGATGCAATCAGAAGTGCCGAATATGTTTTCCCCGCCCCTGACGGACCCGCAATAGCCAGCCTGAGCTTAACTTTGGATCGATGTGCTTTTTTAAATTCAATCGCCATGGTTATATCTCCTTTATATCGGAATTCCATCGAATCTGCGGCGGAAGACTGCTTAATACGTTTTCTACTGCCTGATAGTCAAATGAACTGTTAAGTGTGATTGTGACCGTCATTACCTTAGGCCATGACACGCCGGGTTCAACCTGCGGTATCGGTACCACAGGAGGCTTGGCCGCCGGCGGTGGAGCTGAAACAGCGGGCGAGGATACCTGCCTTGCATTCTCATCCATCTCATGGCAGCGCAGCGCTTCCTCATTGATTGTGTTTTTAATGATTTCGGCTGATGTGTCCAGCAGCTCGTCTGTCAGGAAATCTTCCGTAATGGGCGTTGCCAAAGCATAGTCTCTATTGGCTTTCTCTATCTGTAGAAGTGCCAGCTCACGGCGGGAATTGCGGAGTTCTTTGAGATCATCATGCTGTTTTTGCGCAGTCGCTTGTTCAGATACTAAGCGAGCGATATCTTCATAGGTGTCCTTCAATTTTGCTGTTTTATTCATCCACTTGGACAAAATGTCGCAAGAGCGGAACTCTTCACGTATTCCCGCGTCAAATGCCATTTCTTCATACTTGTGCAGAATGACTTTTGTTACGCCTTCCTGCCGTCTCGCTTCATAAGCGTTAAGCTGTTCCCGCAGTGGTCGTTCCGCTTCATTCACGATCTTTAAGAGTTCCTTACAGGCGTCCGCGAATTGATCCATCGGGCGGCGGAGCTGTCGTTTCCCGTTGACTTCAAATTTCTGAATACTTGTCCGGAGAGACACCACTTCGCGGAGAGTTTTTTCCATGTCCTTTTGATTCTGATCAGTAACGACCAATCCTTTATATTTTTCTGTGATTATCTGTAAATTCTTCTTTACATCTTCAAAATTAGTCGTTACGTTGAGATCCGCGGAAAGAATCTGCGGTTCTATAATTTGAATATCTGTTACTTTCGCTTCAGTATCTATTGTTTTTGGTTCTTTTGTATCCATTGCTATATCTCCTTTTTTAATTTTGTATAATGTGCCCATCGCAGAATTGGCTTCCCTCCGGGAGTATACCCCGTTCTCATCAAGGCCGTTTCTCCGACCTTATCCGCCAATATCCCCTTGATTGGAGGAGCTTCACGCCCTCTCGGCTCACTGATTTTTGCTCCCACTTTCAAGGTATTAAATACTTCACGTTCCATGCTTTTACCTCAATTAATCAATCAGCGTTGTTCAGCAGATCATCAATAAGGATATAAACCGCATAAGCATTTCCGATTAATAGTCCTAATTTAGCGGGTTTTCCATTAGATTCTATAAAACGGTTCTTATTTCTTAATAACCATTTCTCAAGCTCTACATTCATGGGGTTTAAAATCTCATATAATTCATTGACCTCTTTTTGTAAATCTTTGTCCATTTGTGTAATCCTCCTGTTTTTGTTACAATAGAGGCGGAAAGTCTTAGCGATTCTTTTCCGCCTGCCGATTGATAATTGCAGTTATCAATCGGCTTTTTACATGTTTTTGATATATGCGTATATTGCTTCAAACGCATAAGATTTACCGAGAGCCCTGTTTGCTGCGACTGTGTCACCCTCTTCGTTATATTTCTTATAATGTTCATACTCATAATCTTGTGCGTCCTTATACGTCTCCTTCATCTTTTCTATTTTTCTTTTAAATATCTTTTCAAATTTTTCGTTATCAGTCATTTCCTCGCCTCCTCAACTCTGACTACAATCAACATGCCCGGCTGCAGGTTGCCGACGTCCATAATACGGTTATCCTTTTTTGCTTGATAGACTAACCTGCGCAGGTCTTCTTTATCTGTCGCGATCTCTCCACAAATTGTCCAGAGCGTATCGCCCGGTCTGACCTCTCTCCGGTACTCAACAATTTTTACCTCCGGGAAGAGCCTGTTGCAGATGCTGTCTGCGTCTACCACTGCACCTGCCACCAGTGCGGCTGACATTAGCGCCGCCGTGAAAATTAAGGGTTTATTCATAATCCCTCCTGCACCGCCGCCGTATTGGCGGCTATACAAATCTGGCGAATAACGCCTCGCAGTCGCGCATTCTCCTGCTTCGCAAGAGATAGTTCACTCTGCAGTCTTCGGACTGCGGACGGACGGAAATCATCTTCTTTCTCGCCGACCATCGCCAGTACATCCCGTTTCAAAAACCGGATGGCCGATAAATTTTTTACCGCCGGGAGGATGCCGTCATTTTTCATGCGGTAGACGATATCCGTCGATACACCGAGAATTTCGGCAGTTTCCGCGACAGTATACGTTCTTCGTTCCATTTTTTACTCCTTTCTATGTTTTCTGTGGTAGGTTGTTACAATTCTCTTTCTGCTCACCCTGTTATAATGTTGGCAGAGAGGAGGTGAATATTATGAATGCAAATATCAAAATATCCGGTATTGATCAAGCTATCCCCATCCACAACCTTAAGGAAGTTAGATCCACAAAAGGTTCCATTACCGACTTTACTAACTTATTTATAAAAAGTTCTGATTATTATATCTTCATTGGTGATGAAACCTTGAGTGCCTCCGGACAGCAAATCGAATTTGTCTATCTACATCATTAATTGTCGCGATATACAAAAAGAGTGCAGTGACAGCTGTGCTCTTTTTGTATATCCGCAGCCAGCCTTACCAATTCCCTGATTTCGTCATTGGTATCGACAGCTACTTCTATACGAACTTCCAAATTTCCCATTCCCCTCACCTCGCTTTTTGATTAAGATTACGTACTCATCTATAATTGATTTACAGAAAGGACGTGATTTATATGGACTCAATTCTATCCATGTTAAACGCTTTATCTTCTAATGGATTGTTTATCGCTTTCATTTCTGCATGGTTTACCATTCAAATGCACTCTATTGTTTCTGCATATAAGGAGTTCATAAAAAATACCCAACTTCGAATTATCTTGTCCAGAGAATGTATCTTCCAGATTGAACAAAATCGGATTTGGATGCGGACTTTAACCGCAGATTCCCTTTCTATCTCTCAAGTACTCCCCCAGATAAGACATATCGAGCTAAGAAAACTCCCAAATTACACCTCTCTCGACGAATTAATGATTCAGACTATAACCTACTATGAGAATAGCTTGACCTTGACTTTGGCGATTATTGTTAAAAGCCGCTCTTGCAAAATAAAGAATGTAAACATTGATGAATTTGAGGCGTCTACTGCTGATTCCGTTGAATCCTTGAATATACTTATTGATGTTTATCAAAGATCATTGCATAGCCCAAGAGAAAGCTTTTTGAAACAATTTATGAAACCAGATAAAGAACAAGCCATGATACAAAAAGACTTAAAAGCACTGGCTCTGGATTTGCGAAGAGGAGCCACAAAACAATCCCGCATAGATAAATAAATTCAAACATATACCCCCCTCACTTCTCTTTTCATCCTGATAATAATTTCAAGGGCACGCTATGCATTGGGAAAGTGTTTTCGGAATAACGCCAGATACCGGCGGCTTTAGAACACGAACCGTTACAATCAATCCAGTCACCTCTTCAATGAGATGTTCAACTGTACCGGCATATGATTCAGCCGAAAATTCATTGAAAAACAACATGCTATCCATGATATTGCGTGATAGGCTTCCACTTAAGTCTGTGATGTAATACTTTTGTTTGTTCATATCGACTTGTAATACGTAAATCGTTATCTTCACCCCTCTTTCTTTGGTCTTTGACCAGCCGTTCATACTCCTTTATAATTTGAGCAGAATCGGAAATGCCTTTAAGAAGATTTGTTTATAATCTCCTTACCTTTTCCCACATGAATTCCGCCATCTTAATTGCTAACCACCCTGCGGCAGTGATGTTGATAAATATAGTTATCAGCATCACTGCTGCAATATACATGAACGTTTCCACCCTTATCACCCCTTCTTTCTTGTTTTATAATCCGTTCGTACGTGATTATAAATCACAATATTATGCAAAAAAAATTAAATCTCTTTCTTCATTAGATAAACCTAAAAAATTTTGTAACAGTTTAATCTCTCTTGCCTTAAACTCCGTTTGATTTGTGATTTTCTTCCATAATCCTGCTTCAGACAAAGAGAGTGCAGCAGCAATATCTTTTTTTGATTTACGAGATTTTGCAATCGCACATTCAAGTTCCGCAGTATTTGTCATTTTTCCCCCTCCTCTCACTTATTTTTATTCGTGATTTTTAATCACCAACAACAGTATATCTTGTTGGTTCCGAAAAGTCAACATTTTTTTATGAAATTTAATTTTTGTTGATTTTTCGTAACCGGAATAATATAATGATTTTTAGGAGGACGTAAATTATGACCTTAGGGGATAAAATAAAATTTCGTAGAGAAGAATTACAAATGTCACAAGAAGAATTAGCTAACCGCCTTGGATATAAATCTCGATCAACAATTGCAAAAATAGAAAGCGGAGAGAACGATCTAACACAGTCTAAGATAATAGCATTTGCTAAGGCTCTAAATACTACTGCTCAATGGCTATTAGATTATGATGATTTAAATAATATGCCAATTCCACCAGGTACGCATCGACCTAAATTCAAGAAAGTCCCTATGCTCGGTTATACCGCGGCAGGGCAACCGCTTGAAGATCTCAATCAAGATACGTCCTACTTCGACGTAGAGAATAAATATGATGTAGATTTTTGTATCACGGTCCGTGGTAATAGCATGATAAACGCAGGAATAAAAGATGGTGATATAGTCTTTGTGAAATCCGTGCAGGATATACCAAATGGTAAAATTGCTTGTGTAGAGATTGATAACGAAAAGATTTGTTTGAAACGATTTTATAGATTCACTGATAGCGTAATGCTGGTATCAGAAAACCCGGCTAACCCGCCATTACACTTTAATGAAAACAATTGCGAAAGCCTCAAAATACTTGGGCTTGCGATTTTAAAACAATCAGAGGTTCATTAAATCAGAATCAACTGAGTCAATTTCAATATGAAATTTATATATTTAAAGAGATGATTTTCTGAACATGAATGCAAATTTCGCACTTTTTGCACAATAAAAAATCTGGAGGAATCATGTCCTATACAAAATTGCTTTCTCTTTTTCATCAAAATGAGGATTCATGGAAAAAGTTATATGACTCTCTATATAATTCTCCTCTATCACATCACTTAAATATTCCTATAAGACAATTTGAGGCATCTCGTGAGTTTCCTGCCTTTTACTATTATACGGAGAGCATTGGGATTTTATTATCTAATATCGGAATCATACACTCTCAACTTGTCCGCATCATGTCTAAAATCCCCGGAATCGCTATAAATCATTTTACGTTAAGTTGCTTAATTGATGAAATTAAAGCAACAAATGATATAGAGGGAGTGCGCAGTACACGAAAAGAAATAAAAATTGCCATAGATCAGCAAAATAACATAGAGAGTCAAGATACAGTACGTTTATGGGGTATCGTTAATAAGTATTTGAAATTAAAAAATAAGGACAATATCAACTTTTCATCCAGTCGGGAATTACGTGAATTTTATGATGATTTTACACTTAAAGAAGTTTGTCGTGATTCCCCGGAGAATGTACCAGACGGAATCATTTTCAGGAAAGATAATGTTAATGTATTTTCTGATAAAGGAAAAATAATTCATAAAGGAATAACCCCCGAGAGCAAAATCATCAAATACATGGATGAGGCATTATTAGTCCTTCAAAATCACGATATCCCCCCATTAATACGAATCTCAATATTCCACTATCTATTTGGTTATATACACCCTTTTTATGATGGAAACGGAAGGACATCACGTTTTATTACTTCATATTACTTATCAAAAACACTAAATTCTTTAGTGGCAATGCGTCTTTCTTTAACAATCAAGAGAGGAATTAAAACGTATTACAAATTATTTGAGAATACGAATGCCTTTGGCAATTGTGGGGATTTAACGCCTTTTATTACCGGATTTCTTTGGTTTGTCTTTAAAAGTATAGAAAATGTTAACCAGGAACTAAACAGACGAGTCAATGCGTTAATCAAACTAAACGCCAAAATCGATACTCTCGGAATTCATGATAAAACAAATCGGAAAATTTATTACATTTTATTGCAAGCTTCTCTGTTTTCTTCTGAAGGCGCGACAATTGAGGAAATTGGACACGTCGTAAACTTACAAGGACGAACAATACGCCAGAGGATTGATAAATTCCCCCGAAGTCATGTAGATATAAATAAACATCATCGGGCTTATAGATACAAACTAAATAAAAATATATTGTAATGATACAGTCCCAATGCGGAGATATAGCCGTCGTCTTAGTCAACGGTAATGACGCCACGGTAAAGCAGATCAGTAAATCAGATGCCGGCTTGACTCTGATAGGCTGGAATCCGTCCGTTTACACACCGAAGACATACAATAAAAAAGAATGTAAGGAACTTCCGGTGACTATTCTTGGAAAAGTCGTTGAAATCAGAGGGAAATTGTAAGGTATTTATTTCATAAGGAGAATTATTATGAAATACAATATTTATTGTGATGAGAGTTGTCACTTAGAACATGATCAAAGTACTGTCATGGTTCTGGGTTCTATCTGGTGTCCATATACAAAAATACAAGAAGTTAATAAACAGATCGCTAATATAAAGTCCAACCACAATATCCCCAAGAATCTTGAGCTAAAATGGACAAAAATCAGCCCTTCAAAAATTGAATTATATTCCGAATTATTAAATTACTTTTTTAGCAATGATCATTTGCATTTTAGATGTATCGTAATTCCGGACAAAAAAATTCTTGACCATGAAAAATTCAATCAAACTCATGATAGTTGGTACTATAAAATGTATTTTGAAATGTTACATTTTATTTTCAAAAGAGAAGATTCTTATGATATTTATTTAGACATCAAGGATACCATCTCATCCCAAAAAGTGAGAAAACTCCAAGAGGTTTGCAGTAATTCCCTATATGATTTTTCTGGAAGTATCATTAATAAGGTCCAGGTTATACGTTCTGAAGAAGTTGCCATTATGCAGTTAGTAGATTTACTTATTGGATCGGTTTGCTATGAAAATAGAGACATCGAAAAGCGAAGTTCAGCAAAGAAAGATCTTATAGAATTTATAAAAACACAAACTGGATATTCCCTAAGGAAAACTACTCTTTTACGAGAAGATAAGTTTAATATATTTGTTTGGAAAGCTCAGTAAAATGAATAAATTTTGCGATTGTTGGGTACCGGATATAATCCCTGCAGATCTATCGAATTATAGAAAATATGAGGCTTTTTTATATAATATTTTCTATAATGATTTTATTATTTACCACCCCATATTTAATGGATTTCCTGTACAAATTCGTAAATACCCTATTGAAAATGGAAAAGAAGAGGCATTTTTTCATATAACATGCCAAGACTATATGAAGAACAATGATAGACATCCCGATTTTAGGCGCTGTGAAAGAATAAAATGGCCACGTAAATTTATAGAAAATTCAGGATGCACTCCTGCCCCTTACGAAAATTGTACAGGAATGAAGATCTGGACATCTCCATATAAAAATAAAGAACGTATACATTTGTTTTTAGAAGAAAAAAGGTATATCGTTATCCTTGAAAAAAGAAATAGCTATTATCTATTAATTACTGCTTTTTATGTTAACCACCCACATACAATGAAAAAACTACTAAAAGACTATACAAAGCATCAAAAAACGCCCGTCTAATAGTAGGCGCGACGTTTTTAGGTACTCCTTCTACACATGGCAGATGAGCTGTTTATAATATACCAAATTATAAAATTTTTCTCAACCCAATCAGGATGTTAGTAAATTGTCTATTTGAAAATTTAACAACTTGTATTATATTCAAGTAAAATCGTAAATGACTTTTTCAAAACATAAAAAATGCCGTCATACTTGCCCCCAATTGTGCAAATCTTACATTTTGCACAATAAGAAATAGACAGGTGTTTATTCAATTATCCTACCGTGGCATTGCAATATTATTTTAAGGAGATAATGATGAATATTAATGACTTCCCTGAACCGCACATTCCGCCAAAACTTCCAATAAGCGAAATTATCTCTTGCCTTCTATCGGATTTTGAGTTCTTGAAAATCTGTTTTAATGCAAGTTCAAAGCTGTCTGAATTTATAGGCTATTTACAAAATCTCCCAAATCCATCAATTTTAGTTTCAGCTTTAACGTTACAGGAGTCAGTCCTTTCTTCAAAAATAGAAGGAACACTGGCAACTATTAGCGATGTAGTTAAAGATGAACCGGAAACTGAATCATTAAAAAATGATATTGTGGAAATAACCAATTATGTACAAGCAATGGAGTATGGGAGAGATGAACTTAAAGATCGTGGTTTTAACATAACCAAAAACATTATATGTAATTTGCACTCCATTTTATTAACAAATAATGTACGAGGTTCAACTAAGACCCCCGGGCAGTTTAAAACTGAACAAAATTACATTCAAAATGATCTATTGGGCAATTTTACACCTTTGCCGGCTTACCTCACAGATGAATATATTGAAAATCTTGTTATTTATATAAATCAGGTTAATGAAGTGTCTCCTTTAATTCAAGCAGCAATTATACATGCTCAATTTGAAATGATTCATCCCTTTAAGGATGGAAATGGACGTGTAGGACGCCTGCTTATTCCTCTATTTTTATATACGTCCCAAAGCATACCCTCTCCCACATTTTATATTAGCCGATATTTCGCCTCTCACGATAATGAGTATAAAAAATGTCTTTTTGATATATCCGCAACAAACGAAGAGCCTCTACTGATTCAAGCGTGGAAAAGATGGTTAATTTTCTTCTTACATGGAGTTGAAGCAGAGAGCGTAAACCATATCGAAACATCAAAAAGAATTATACAACTCTATGATGAAATGAAACACATTTTGAAACGTACGGATCAATATCCTATCATTGATTATTTGTTCAATAACCTTCGTATTGAACCCAAGGAATTTATAAGAAAATCTACGCTCCCTCGAAGTTCTGTCTATTCCACACTACACACATTAGCAGATGCTGGATTTATTACTAGAACTGGAAGTGAAAGGAAAAGCAAATATATATTTCAGCAACTTGTTAATATTATTTAACTAAGATTCAGAAGGACCGATTTTTGAAACTTAGTTGGTGCTAAGTCTAAAAAAGTGTATTTTTTTAGACTTAAATACAACTTGGTCTTGAAAATTTGTATTTTTAAAACTTAGCAATAAGCTTTTTCTATCATTCAACATAAAAATCCCGCCGCCATACCGCAAATATGACGACGGGAACCACGGAAGAATGGGGATTCTTTCGCGGCAGTTGTAACAACCCTACCACAGGCTGGTTACGCATATATTATAGCACAATCAGCCCTATTTCAGAAAAGGAGCTGATTTTATTATGGAATATTCATTTTCGACGCGTGAGAAGAACGGTAGTATCTGCCTCATTTTATCCTACAAGGTAAACAGTAAATGGAAGCAGAAAACCAAGCAGGGATTTAAAACCTTACGGGAAGCCAAACAGTATCAAGATAAATTATTAGCTGCTGCCAAAGAAGATGCCGTCACAAATTGCGATCCTGAATTATCTAATATCACTTTGCATGATTTTACAGAAAAAATCTTCCTCAGAGATCGTCGTCAAAGTATAGAGTATCGAACACGTCTCAGCTATACCAATGCAGTCAAAACCTTTTCGACGCTAAAAGATAAGCCTCTCAAAGATATCACAATGACCGATGTAATGGATGGTTATAATCGTCTTTCTCGTTTAAAAGTAAGTACCCGCAATCTGCATCTGGGCAGACTTTCTACCATCTTTAAATACGCTGTCAGGCCGTATCAAATTATTTCAGATAATCCGGTAAATAATATTACTCCGGAACGAGACAAAAGCATAAAACGTATCAAAGCTTTTACAAAAGCAGAGATGCTGCAGCTTTTTGATTTTCTGTCTGATGATCCTCTAATTTATACAATGGTTGTCACTGCAGGGAATACAGGTATGCGTTATAGTGAAATAGCCGGACTGACATGGGACTGCGTAGATCTTTTCAATCAGGCGATTACCATTAATAAACAGTGGGGTATGCGAAAAGACGGCACAATAGGTTTTAAACCCGTAAAATCTATAAACAGCAACCGAACAATCCATCTTACGACATTTTTAACGAAAACGTTAAACACATGGAAATTAACCCAGCCGATAAGCCTTGACGGACGAGTATTCCCAGTATCTGAATCCGTACACTACAAAATAATTTACAAAATTCGCTTATTTAAGCATGGAATGAATATCCATAGCCTGAGACATACATTCGCAACGCTTATGTTATCCGAAACCGAAGACGTTAACTTGGTAGCGGCGCTCTTAGGCGATACAGTGACAACTGTAATAAAAACTTATATACATTACACGGATGATATTCGCAAGAAAGCAGATCAATATATTGAAGCCGCTTTAAAATAAATTTTTGCCGTTTGTCTGCCGTTAATTAAAAAAAATCCGCAATTACCGGGAATTTTTGTGATTAAATTATTTGAATTACAAGTTCACGTAAAAGAAAACAGATTGCCCGACTTTCATCTGCTGCATAATTTTTCTGAGTGACTGTCTGATTTGATATTGCCATTTAGTAACAAAAATCCATTTATATACCGAAATCATTTGTGTCAATTTTTATCAAGTTTATTTTCACCTTAAAAATCACCCTATTTTATTGACAGGTTTATTCAATCATACTATTATTCAAATAGGTTTATTTCTACTCCAAAAATCACCCTATTATCCAAACAGGATGATAATGTACACCTGTTAGGAGAGCTTTTATGCCATATAAAAAAGAAACAGCATATAATAACCTTCCGATATTACCTCCGCATGCAGAACTGGAAACAGTCCAAATACTAAAGAAAACGGTTTCTGCTCATAAGGCCCTGGCAGAACTGCACGGATGGACTTACATGCAGGCAAATCCGCTTTTGCTGTTGCAGACGGTATCATTACAAGAAGCAAAATCTTCCAGTGAAATAGAAAATGTTGTTACCACAAACGATGATTTATATAAAGCATTTTCGGCCCCGGACAGTAAAATCATTTCCCCATCTACAAAAGAAGTCCTTCATTATAAAGACGCCCTTTGGTATGGATTCAATGAAATCAAGCAACGTCCATTAGGAATTAATATATTTATCAAACTATTCCATAAACTAAAGCAACGTTCAGACGGAATCCGTTCATTCCCCGGAACGGTACTGAAGAATTCATATGGTGAGACCGTTTACACTCCGCCAGATAACAAGGATGATATACTTCGTCTACTTTCCAACTTGGAAAACTATATTAATGTAAATGAGGGAAATATTGATCCTTTAATCCGATTGGCAGTCATTCATTATCAATTTGAATGCATCCACCCCTTCCCTGACGGGAATGGACGAGTTGGACGTATAATTAATGTTCTTTACTTAATACAGGAAAGGCTCCTTGACGTTCCTATCCTATACCTATCCAGCTACATCATTGAACACAAATCCGATTATTATAAAGCCCTGCAAGATGTAACTGAATACGCAGACTGGACTAACTGGATTCTTTATATTTTAGACGCGGTGGAAGTGACCGCTAAAAAGACTCTGTCCATGATTCAAGAAATCCGAAAGGTACAATTAGAAACAGAAATATTTGTAAAGAATGAAATGGCTGATATCTATAGCAGAGAATTAATTGAACTTCTTTTTGAACAGCCATACTGTAAAATTTCCTTTCTTGTAGATCGGCATATCGCAAAAAAACAAACCGCTTCTAAGTATCTAAACCGATTAGTTGCAGCCGGACTATTAGATAAAACAAAACAAGGCAGAGAGTATTATTTTATTAATAAAAACCTCTGGGAGATATTAACACGATGATCACGTTTAAAAATCAAAAGACCTCCGCAATCACTGAGGATTTTTATGGTTAAATGATTTGAATGACAAGTTCATATGAAACGACGGAAACCGCTTCTTCCTGCGGCTGCCGGACAGGATATTTTAAATTCCCCGTGGTGTCCTACCGCCGGTACAGAATAATCTCCTCCGGCAGTGATTTGGAAATCATCTGCATCAATTATAAGAAAAAATAGTTCTTTGTTATTTCTTTTCCTGTAAATGCTGCTTCCATAAAAAAATTTTAAAAAAATAATTGAAAGTAGTTTTCAAAATCATTTATTTGTGATATACTACTTACAGGCAGAAGCGGATTCATGAAACGGTTCTGCCGTTGGGAAATTTTCGCACTCCCAAGCGAAAATCACTCCTTTCCAACTTCCTTTATTTTTTTATACTCCTGAAAAGGGACGGTGCGAGCCGTCCTTTTTTACTGCATAAGAATACCAGTTGGCGGAAATGCCGTCCTCCCGTTATTTTCTGAAAAGGAAAACAAAGCTTACAGGACATTTCATGTCAATACATTTCGATAACGGATTCCGCCCTCCATACTGTTTTGCAGCAGCTTTCTGTTCGTAATCCTAACCACGGAAATAAACATTTAATGCAAACCTGGTCCAAGACAGACACGTGAAAAGCCCGCGATGAGCTTATTTTCTCCCGCGGGCTTTTCATTTTTGATTTTATTTTTCGATGCTTACGAATTTGTAATCTTTGTCTTCGACAGCCTTCCGTACATCCGCATCAGCGACTTCTTTGGACAGGGTGAGTACGGCGGTGCCCGTTTCATGGGACACTTCCGCGCGATCTACACCGTCAAGGGCTTCCAGCGATTTCTTTACTGCCGCCTCACAGTGGCCGCACATCATGCCTTCAATTCTCACTGTTTCTTTCATTTTCATTTCCTCCTTTGGAACTATCATTCCTTTGTAAATGTAATCCGCTTCGGAAATTGCTTTCTTCACGGTTTCTTCATCAGGATCGGCCGAGCAGGTCATATTTACTTTTCCTGTGGTATGATCCGCTTTTGCTTCCACAACACCTTTTATTTTCTTCAACGCATTTTCCACGTGATGCTCGCACATTTCACAGGTCATGCCTTCTACGGAAATGATGGCCGCCCTTTCCTTTCCTGCCGCCTCTTTCTTCTCTACAGCAGTGCCGGTTTCTGCGCCGGGCGCTTCCGCCGGCAGAAGCGCTTTCTTCTTCAGAGGCTTGTCCTCCCCGCTGTCATGGCCTTTAAACAGATTCAGCCGAAGGGCATTCAGACAGACGGTGACACTGGAAAGAGCCATCGCCGCCGCGCTCCACATGGGATTTATGGAAATCATGGGATATACGCCGGCCGCCACGGGAATGAGCAGGATATTGTAAGCAAAGGCCCAGAATAAATTTTCACGGATATTTTTCAGTGTCTTCCTGCTTAATCGGATGGCAGCGGAAACATCGGTGAGCCTGGAATTCATAAGAACGATATCGGCGGAGTCGACAGCCACATCTGTCCCTGCGCCGATGGCGATTCCGATATCCGCCCCGGTAAGTGCGGGCGCATCATTGATCCCGTCCCCTACCATGGCCGTCCTGCCCCGTTTCTGCAGGTTTTTGATAACAGCCGCTTTCCCGTCAGGAAGGACGCCTGCAATGACACGGTCAACGCCTGCTTCTTTCCCGATGGCGTCTGCCGTCCGCTGATTGTCTCCTGTCAGCATGATGACTTTGATCCCCATATGCTGCAGTTCTCTAACCGCTTGGGCGGAGTCTTCCTTGATCACATCGGCGGCGGCTATAATCCCCAAGAATATCCCGTTCCGTTCAAAGAAAATCGGCGTTTTTCCTTCTCCCCCCAATGCCCGGGAACGGTCCACCATATCCTGCGGTATATCCGCCAGCGTGGATATATAGGTTTCCGACCCGCCGTGAATCGTGTCCCCGTCCATAATGGCAGCAAGGCCGTTTCCCGCAAGAACCCGGAATCCGGAGGTTTCTTTCGGACTCATGCCTCTTTCTTCCGCCTTTTCCACAACGGCCCGGGCAAGGGGATGCTCGGATTTCCATTCCAGCGAATACGCCAAAAGGAGAAGTTCATCGTCCGTCATATGTCCCGCAGGATAAATGCCGGTGACCTCCGGTTTTCCTTCCGTAACGGTACCGGTCTTGTCAAGCGCGACGATCTGTATTTTTCCCGCATTTTCAAGAGATTCGCTTGTTTTGAAAAGAATGCCGTTTTTCGCGCCTACGCCGCTGCCGACCATAATGGCAACGGGCGTTGCCAACCCCAGCGCGCAGGGACAGGAAATGACGAGGACGCAGATGGCGTATTCCAATGCTTTCGCCACGGGCGCGCCGAGGAGTATCCACACGATCATGACGAGAGCGGCTGTACCGATGACAGCAGGCACGAAGACGGCGGACACGGCATCAGCAATTCTTGCAATAGGCGCTTTTGTAGCGGCCGCATCGCTGACCATGCGAATGATCTGCGAGAAGGTCGTATCTTCTCCCACACGGGTAGCACGAGCACGAATGAATCCTGCACAGTTCATAGTCGCGGCTTTCACGGTGTCGCCTTCCGCTTTGTCCACCGGAACGGATTCTCCCGTAAGAGCGGATTCATCTGCCGCTGTCGTGCCTTCTATAATCACGCCGTCTACGGGAATGGTTTCTCCCGGTCTTACGACAAAGATATCTCCCGGCTGCACCTCGTCGATGGCAACGGATACTTCCTGCCCGTTTTTTTCGATGAACGCCGTCTTCGGCGCCATCCTCATCAGACTTTTCAAGGCATCAGTGGTCCGGCCTTTGGATAGAGATTCCAGTGTTTTCCCGACGGTGATGAGAGCAGGAATCATGGCGGCAGACTCGAAGTAGAGCCGGTCGTGATAAATTTCCATAAGATCCGTGTTCGATGTGCCTTGCGTAAGGAGGTAGGTCATCTCATAAAGGACATAGAGCGACCAGAGGAAGGAAACTCCCGAGCCGAGTGCCACGAGGGTATCCATATTCGGCGCACCATGGGCGAGGGATTTCCCGCCGGAAAGAAAAAAATCTTTATTGACATGCATCACGATGAGGGCAAGAAGCATTTCCGTCAGCGCAAGTCCCAGATGATTATGGTCAAAAAATGCGGGGACGGGCCAGCCGAGCATATTGTGCCCCATGGTGATATACATGAGGAGTGCAAGAAATACGGCAGACCATATGAGGCGCCTTTTGAGCTTCGGCGTTTCATGGTCGGCCAGGGCTTCCGCTTCCTGTGCCAGTTTTTCTGAAGCGGAGCTCTTTTTCTTTTCTTCACCTTTGAGCCGCGCTCCGTACCCCGCGTTTTCAACGGCGCGGATGATTTCTTCGTCTGACGCGGTGCCGTTAACCGCCATGGAATTTGTCAGGAGCGCCACGGCCACCGAAGAGACCCCCGGTACTTTAGCGACTGCCTTTTCCACATGGGACTGGCACGCTGCGCAGGTCATGCCTGTGACTGTATATTGTCTCATTTTTCACCTCTTTCTTTTCCTGTCAAAAAATTATTTCATCAGTTTTTGGAGCATGGTGCAGAGCTCATCCACTTTTCCGTCCCGGCCTTCGCGGATATCATCGGAAACGCAGCCTCGGATATGGGATGCCAGGAGCAGTTTGTTGAAAGAATTCAGCGCATTGGATACAGCTGATATCTGCATGAGGATATCTGGGCAGTACGCATCGGCTTCCACCATTTTCTGTATGCCCCTGATCTGCCCTTCTACTGTTTTAAGGCGGGTAAGCAGTTTCTTCCGTTCTGCCGGTGTCCGTTCCGTACGGCAGCAGGCTTCCTCTGTTTCCATACCGGCCATCTGCTTTGTCTCCTTCGCTTCCATTTCATTTCCCTCTCTGCTTTTTCGTACTCTCTCTCATTCTTACTGCTGAATCGAAAATCTTCTTTCTGATTAGACTATACCCCCCTGGGGTCTATCTGTCAATAAAGAAATTATATCCGTGGAACACATACGAAAGCATATTTCCGCTGCCATACGGAAAGAAACTGGAAGAACGCAGTCTACACACAAACAAAATACCGAATAGAAAAAGCAAAGTGGCAGGATCGTTTTGTCATCCTGCCGTCTTGTATAAAGCTAAATTTTTCTGTAAACCGAGATTTCCCTGTTTCTTTTCCGAAATATACACTTCTGCAAACGCAGTACCTATCTCCATACACTATTCCCGAAACAAACAAATGCTGTGCCTGCCCGGTTTCTTCCATATCAATGGTTTCTGTTTTTCTCATTGTTTATATATTCTTCCACCGCCTGTATCATGAGCGGATCCCGTTCCGGAATATAGTATGGGTCCTCATACAAGTCAGCCTGTTTATATCCTGACTTGGTCAATATACTGCACGAAAGGCTGTCCAATATGTCCTGATCCGAATCATATTCTTCCACATCCATACCGATTCTGTAATAGAAGTATCCCATAAACCTGTATGGCTCCTTAATCGGGTGATTCCACCACCAGGATTCCCAATACAGATGTGCGAAATTCATTACAGACTCCGGTGTCCGGCAGTTCTCTTTCAGATATTTGAATGCTGCATGAAAAACCGTATCCCAGCCAAAATCTTTCACAAGACCGGCCGCGAGTTCTTCCATCTTTTCCTCTTCCTGTTCCGACAACTCAACAGACCAGTCACGATTAAAAAATATATTCAGTTTTTGATTCAGCTCTTCATGAAAAGACATTTCTATCTCCGGATGTTAAAATGTCAATTTATGCGATTTCCCTGTGTATAAATTCATTATATCATCTTTGTCTGCGCTTTATATATCTCCTTATGCTTGCTGTTCAGCTGCCGGGAGAGGATTATTTTTACAGCTTTTTCTCCGTTTTACATCCTGTCTCCCCCATACTATAATGAAAGAAAATATATTTCTTTAAGGAGGTTATCATGGCAGATCTTACGGTGGGCAAAAAAGCGCCCCTATTCACACTTCCTTCTGACGGCGGACAGGATATTTCCCTTTCCGATTACAAGGGCGGGAAGGTGATTCTTTATTTCTATCCGAAAGATAATACTTCCGGGTGCACGCTGGAAGCGCAGGCATTCCGCGCCAATCTGGAAGAATTTAAGAAGCGGGGTTATTCCGTACTTGGCGTGAGCCGCGACAGCGTGAAAAAGCACTGCAATTTCCGCGACAAGTATGAACTTAATTTCCCTCTCCTTTCTGATGAAAAGGAAACGGTGTGCAATTTGTACGGCGTCATGAAAGAAAAGAGCATGTACGGGAAAAAATACATGGGCATCGAGCGCTCCACATTCATCATTGATGAAAAAGGCATATTGGTGAAAGAATACAGGAACGTGAAAGCTGCTTCTCATGTAAACGATCTGCTGAGAGATCTGCCATAGCCAATTATAAAGAGGCTGTGACAAAATATTTTTGTGCCTTGTCACAACCCCTCCACTCATGCCTTTTCGGCAGACAAAAAAGAGCGTCGTTTCTTTTTACGGAAACTCCGCTCTTTTTTCATTTCAATCCGTCAGATCTTCAATGAGCCATGCCTTTTCAAAGGGGAAAGCGGCATATGCTTCGCCTTCCAGGATCGTCCTGCCGGGGTCGTAAATATCGATAATCCATTCCTTGCCAAGACTGTCATTGACAAAGTAGCGGATTTTTTCTCCAAGGAACATTTTATTTTGAATGGTGACTTTTACATTCACCTGCCCGTCAACGGCCTCTTTCACCAACTTCAGACATTCGGGACGGATGCTCAGGCAGTATTCCTGCCCTGCATTTACGCTCTTCGTAGTGGGAATTCTGTCGTTTCCGTAAGAAACAGTATTTTCTCCCAGCCCTTTTACGCTGAGGAGGTTTGTCGTGCCGATGAAGTCCGCCACGAACGGCGTCTTCGGTTCAAAGTAGATCTCCTGGGGCGATCCTGTCTGATGGACGACGCCGCCTTTAAGGACGACAATCATGTCCGACATGGAAAGAGCTTCCGACTGGTCATGGGTGACATAAATCGTGGAAAGTCCCATCTTCTTCTGAATATCACGGAGTTCCACGCGGACGCTTTCGCGCAGCTTCGCATCCAAATTGGACAGCGGTTCATCAAGAAGAAGAACTTCAGGATTCATGACAAGGGCACGGGCCACAGCAACACGCTGCTGCTGTCCGCCGGACATCTGGTTCGGGAAACGGTCCTCCATGCCTTTGAGCTGCATGAGGTCAAGCGCTTCTTTGACACGTCTTTCTATTTCCTCTTTCGGACGGTTCTTCACACGAAGTCCATAGGAAACATTATCAAAAACGTTCATATGCGGAAAGAGAGCATATTCCTGAAATACCATGGCCGTATTTCTGCTGTAAGGAGGAATCCTTTCGATTCGTTTGCCGTTGAGAAGTATTTCCCCGTCATCCGGCTCATAGAAACCTGCCACCATGCGGAGAAGCGTGGTCTTACCGCAGCCTGACGGCCCGAGGAATGTAACGAAATGCCCCTTTTCAAAATCAATGTTCACGTCTTTGATGACATGGCTCCGACCGAAATATTTATTGATCTGTTTCAGCTGCAATACTAAGTCTGACATATTTCCACCTCTGTTGTAAACTTTGAGCGATTATAAATCAAAGATATTGATCTTGTCACGGAGTATCAGTTTCACCACACCGAAAGTCAGGTAAATAACAAGCATGATGCCTACGGCAGTGGCGCTGGCAGTCGGGAGGAATCCCTGATTTGCCAGGCTCATGATATTGATGGACGCCAGGTTCCATTCCGGTGACACGAGGAAAATAACGGTGCTTAAGGTGTTCATGGAACGCATGAACGCGTATACAAAGCTGACAGAAAGTGAATTTTTCAGCATAGGCAGCACAATTTTCCGGAAAGTCGTGAAGCTGCCTGCCCCTAAGTTGGTAGACGCCTGCTCTAAAGAGCCTTCGATCTGTTTCAGCCCCGCCACGGCCTGCCGATATCCTACCGGCAGCTGGCGGAGGGCCATACCGAGAATGATAATAGCAAGCGTACCCGTCATTTCAAGCGGTCCGTCATTAAAGGCGAGAATCATGGCAAGACCGATAAACGTCCCCGGCAGAGAGACGGGAAGCATGGCAAGGAAATCCATAACTGTTCTTCCCGGGAATTTTTTACGGAGCACCAGAAACGCCAGAGCAATGCCGAAGACCGTGCTGATTGCCGCCGTGGACATGGATGCCACCCAGGAGTTCACCATGACATTGGAGTTGATGACGCCCTCTTTGAAATACTCAAGAGTAAAGGTGTAATCCGCACCGAAAGAAACGGTAAAGGCAAAAAGCACGACCACGCCGATAATCATAAGGATGCCCAGGCTGAGAAGCATGCAGAAAGTAAAGAAACACCATGTTGCCGCCGGTCCCGCCGTCACACGGATGAGGCCTGCCACGGGCTTTCCCGTAACGGTAACGTAAGAGTTCTTTTCCAGATAATACCGCTGTACAAAGAAAACAATGAGTGTCGGAATGACAAGGAATACGGAAAGCGTGGCGCCCATGGGAAGATCCCAGGCACCGGTGACCTGTGTGTATGCTTCCGTGGCCAGAACATGGTAATTACCGCCGACCAGCATGGGGTTGCCGAAGTCCGCCAATGAATTGATACCGACCAGGAGGAACGCGCTTGCCAGCCCCGGCGTCGCCAGTCTGAGGGTCACCGTACGGAAAAGGTACCACCCTTTTGCTCCCAGGTTCTGTGCTGCCAGTTCCAAATTCGGACTGATATTTTTCAAGACACCTGAAATGGTGATGTACGCCAGCGGGAAAAAAGCGATAGTCTGCGCTGCCCAAAGTCCAACAGGTCCGTAAAGATCCACCTTCAAATGAAGCATTTCCCATGTAATAAAGCCGCGGCGGCCGAAAAGCATGATGAATGCCAGACCGCTGACAACGGACGGCGCCATGGTAGGAAGCAGAGCCACCACCTGGAAGAAACGCTTGCACGGCATATTCGTGTAATTCACACCGTAAGCGAAAATGAATCCGAAAACGATAGCCGTCGCCGTAGCAACAAAGGACGAGAAGATCGTGTGGCTGAATACCTCGATGAACTCCTTATCTGTGACGGCGCGCATCCAGTCTGCCGATGTCGGAACGAGAAGAATTTTCACAAAAGGATAAATAATAAATACGGCAAACAAAAGGAATATGGCAAGAATACCGATGAGAAGCGGCGGCTCCCGAAGAAGCACTTTCATCTCCGCTGCGATTCCGGTGTGTTCGCGGCCGGACTCTTTTTCATTCATACAAAACTCCTTAGATATAAAAAGGATTTATTTCTTTAAAACAGCAGGTGCCTTCCGGCTTTTCCATCGGCGAGGGAAGGGCAGGTATAAAGCAAACTATTTCTTAAATAAGTAAAAGTAATAGATAAAAAGTTACCCCCACCGTCATTGGTGGAGGCAGCTTTTTGACAGACATATTATTCAGCAAAGAATGTATCGCAGTTCTTCTGTTTATCGGCGCCCGCCTTGACCAAATCATAAGTCTTGAACAGCGGCAGCTCTTTCAGCGGCTTCATGCCCTGGGGCGGAGCCACTTCCGGATTGCAGGCAATGCCGTTCGTCGTCTTTACAAGGATATCTCCCGCTTCTTTGGTAAGGACAAAATCAATAAACGCTTTCGCCACATCTTCATTGGCTTTGTTCTTAATCTTGCCTACGGGACATACTGTCCAGCCTGCCTGATCGTAAATGGTGCTCACCAGTTTCTGTCCCTTGGCGCTGACCAGATTCTGATCGGAAATAAAGTTGACAGTGATAAGATATTCGCCGGCGCCGGCTTTCTGTCCCGGTGTGAATCCGGAAGGAGTGAACTGCGCTATCTGCGGTTTCAGCGCTTTCAGATATTCCCAGCCTTTTTCTTCACCCATATTCTGAAGAACGGAACTGATAAAGGTGTTGCCTGTACCGGATTTACGGGGATCGGGCATAATAATTTCCCCCTTGAATTCCGGTTTCAGAAGATCCTGGAGTGTCGTCGGAGCGGCGACCCCTTTCGGTTTAAATTCTTCATTGAAACGTTTTTCATTGTAGCCGATTGCCAAAACTTCCAGATACGTGCCATACCAGAAACCGTCTTTGTCCTGGTATTCAGGCATGATCATTTTGGCATTCTTGGATTTATAAGCTTCCAGAAGTCCGTCAGCCGCCGCTTTCGCATGGGCGTCCGCCGTGCCGCCGAGCCAGATATCCGCTTTCGGCGCATCTTTTTCCGCCGTGATACGGGCAAGAGCTTCCCCTGTCGGCAGACGGATGAAGCTTACATCTGCACCGGTCTGCTTCTTAAACAGATCCGCCAGTTCTTTCGCCGTGTCTTCATGGAAAGACACATACATCACCAACTTCTTGCCTTTCAGATCCTGACCGCCCGCTTTCGCACCGCCTGCAGCCGCCTTGTCACCGCCGCCGCAGCCGGCAGCAATCAACGCCAGTCCGGCCAGGGTGCATGCAGCAAGAGCCTTCCATTTCATGAAAAACATCTCCTCTCAAATCTTAAATATGTTTACTTACCAAAGCAATTTTAGCATATATCCCAGACACTAACTATAAAAAGAAAGTCCGTTGTAATTTTAGCATAAATGTATGCTGTTTTCATTACTTTTTATCATTACATAACACATATTCCTTTTCCCGTTTTCATATTTTCTGCAAAAGAAAAGGACGCCTTTTACGAAACGTCCTGTCCTTTGTCAATTTATATTCTTCCAGGCA
>OHLZ01000093.1_pt1 | contig 68490 bp, 59 predicted proteins | sample 1569211 | NCBI WGS metagenome assembly OHLZ01 (sample SAMEA3879606, study PRJEB24766) | human gut metagenome | biome: human-associated habitat; feature: feces | place: USA | collected 1985/1987
GTGACATACGACAGGTTTACCGCGTAGCTTTTGTGCGGCAGAAAAAACAGCTCAGCGGGCAGCTGATCTGAAAGCTCTGAAAGCTTCTCATAGCAGCTGATTTCCTCATTTTCTTTTAAATGTATGAAAATCTGCCTGGCTCTCTGCTCTATGTACATGATATCAGAAAGGGCAAGCCTCTCCATACTCTTGTTTCTCTTCACATAAAGAGATGGGGCATCGGATTTCTTCAGCATGGCAAGGTGAAGAATGTTACTTAGCTCAGCTGCCGAAACCGGCTTTTCGATATAGCCGATGGCAGACAGCCTGTAGCTTTCCAAGGCATGCTCCGTGCTTGTTGTGATGAAAGCAACCGGGATATCGGCATCTGTCTCACGGATTATGGAGACAGCCTCGATGCCGGTCATGGAATCTTTCATGTATATATCCATGAGCAGCAGGTCATACTTTCCGTACTCATATGAGGCAAGAAAAGAATCTGCATCAGTAAAGACAGTGTATGTATTTTGGATATCGCTGTGGTTGAGAATATCACAAAGCAGCAAGGTCTCTGCAGCTTCGTCCTCGCATACAGCTATATTAAGTGTTTGTGGCATGTTTATTCCTCTGTAGAATGTGAATGATTATAAATAATCATAATATAATATGAAATAAATATCAAATAAATATTGCTATTAAATATCCGAAATGCTAATATAATTATCAGCAGTTAATTAATTATTTTAAGGAGGTTTCAGTTATGAAATACTGTACAAATTGTGGCAGGCAGTTAGCTGATGATGAGGTATGCACATGTCGTCAGCAGGCACAGCCACAGGCACCAAATCAGACACAGGACAACAATGCACAGGCAGATAATGCAGCACAGCAGGGACAGTTTAACGGACAGCCGCAGGGCAGCGCACAGGGACAGTTCAACGGACAGCCACAGGGCAGTGCACAGGGACAGTTCAACGGACAGCCACAGGGACAGTTCAATGGACAGCCACAGGGCAGCGCACAGTCGCAGGCGTTTGATAACTTCACACAGCAGGTGAGTGCAGCAGGACAGCAGCTGCAGAATGACAAGAATGTGGCATCTATCATCACATTCTACAAGGGTCTTGTTAAGAAGCCGGCACAGGCTGCAGCAGACTTTGTAAAGAATGCAAATATGGCATCAGGCTTTATATTTATTGGCTTATTTGCCATAGTAGAAGTAGTGCTGTCTGTAGTATATCTGTTATCAAGTGTAATTGGCAGCATAGGCGGCTTTGGATTCTCATTTTACCCGGCGAGCTTCTTTGAGGGAATCTTCTCAGGAATCGTAGGAGAGGCAGTGAGAGTACTCATCCTGGCAGCAGTTATTCTGGTTGTATTAAACGCAGTGCAGAAGGATAAAAAGGTGACATTTGCACAGACACTTTCAGCAGCATGTCTGTATGATGCAGTATACCTTCCGATTATCCTTGTGGCAGCAATCATCGACATAATCCCATTCCAGTTCTTTGGCAATGTGAGCGGCTGGCTGCATACATTTGCGGGAGTAGTAGGATATGTAAGCATATTCTTTGGAGTAAGGGCAATAGAAGAGGATGACAATAAGCTTCCACTCGTGTGTGGACTGGCATTCCTTGCAACAGCCATTGGTTCAACAATTGTAAATGCTATTTTCTAATTTAATATTTGATTTAACATATCTGATTTAATATATCAGAAATAACCGGATCCTGTGAGATTTTCTTGCAGGATCTTTTTTTATTTCTTGCTTCGAATAGCTGATTTTTGCATAATAGAGGATAAATATATCATGGAGGCATAAAGAAGACGATTGATAGCAGAAATAGCTATCATATATCTTACGATTTGTCAAGTACGAGTTTTGACACTTTTTGTGTAAATTGTCGTTGTTATTGCCATGCGCGGAATTGATGTATAATGATAATTAGATTAATTTGTTTAGTTAAAAACTAGCTGAATATATGAGTCAATGATAATATGAATTCTATAATAAGCAGGTTTATAAAACTCGGGAAGAGAGGCACCTATGACGCATAAAATCAAGGTACAGATGTTTGGCAATTTCAGAATGGACTATAACGGAGCACCATTTGTGGCGGAAAAAATGCATAAGGAAAGCCAGTTCAACCGCATGATGCAGGCTTTGATACACTATTCTGACTGCGGAATAGCAAAGGATAAGCTCGAGGAAATAGTAATCGGTGAGCGTGACATAGATGCACCTCACACGGCACTAAGAGTTATTGTATACAAGACAAAGCAAAAGCTCGCACAGCTTGGACTGCCGGGAAAGAACCTCGTATATTTGGAGGGAGGCATATATTACTGGACTCCGGATATAGAGATAGAAGAGGATGCAGCAGAGTTTGAGAAGCTCTATAACGAGGCCTGTGCACTGGAAAAGCAGATGCCACATGAACCGGAGAGTGCAGAGACAGTGTGTGATGAGCGGATAAAGGAAATAGAAGACAATATGCTTGAGCTGTACATAAAAGCACTATATCTGTATAAGGGAGAGTTTTTGGCGGCATATACAGGCGAGACGTGGATAGCACAGGAGGCCAGACGCTATCACATTATGTTTGAGAAAATCATAAATGAAGCTGCGTATATACTGCGAAAGAGAAAACAATTCAAGGGACTGGAGAAGCTCGGAGTATATGCGGCAAAGGTCGACCCATTCAATGAGTGGGAGGAGCTCATCATGGAGGCGATGGTAGAGACCAGGCGCTATGATGAGGCGGAAGAGCTATACACGGATGTCGTGGACTATTATCTCAGGGAGTGCGGTATTTATCCATCTTCAAGACTCTTGGAAATCCTTGAGAAATACAGTAATCAGATGAATCATGCACATGAGATACTGGAAAACATCCAGGAGGGCATGAACGAGCAGGAGGAAACAGAAAGAGGTGGATATTTCTGCAGCTATCCGGTATTCAGAGGAATATACCAGGCGTCCATCCGTATTATGAAGCGCACAAGGGTACCTGTATATCTCATGCTCTGTACTCTGGAGGACGAGGAAGGCAGACAGGTACAGAGCGAGACAAAGATGAACAAGTATTCAAGGCAGCTTAAGAAGTGCGTTGGTGAATCAATCCGCTACAGTGACATATATACCTCGTATGGAAAGGTGCAGTTTCTTATCATGCTCATCGGAATCAAGCGTGAGGACTGCGAGATAGTGAAAAAGAGAATCAACCGCCAGTTCGCAAAGAAAAATCCGAGAGCCGCAGAGAAATGTCATGTGAACAGTATAGTTTGTGAGTTGTAAAGGAAATAGTACAAATAGGTTGGAAAAGCTACAAGGTGATTTTACACGATTAGAGGAAGTACTAATTTGATTATTTTATATATTATGGAGAAAATGTTATGAATGGTAAAGACAAGATATCAGTAATTATTCCATGCTACAATGTACAAAAATACATTATGAGATGCTTTGATTCAATTTACAGCCAGACATATGGCTTTGAAAATCTCGAAGTGATACTCATAGATGATTTATCAACAGACAATACATGGTCTATATTAGAATCCTTACAAAGACAATACCCGGAGAATGTTATATCTCTTAAAATACAGAAAAAAGGAAAGTGTGGCGGTGCACGTAATCTGGGAATGGATATCTGCACCGGCAAATATATCACATTTGTGGATGCGGACGATTATGTGCATCCGGATATGCTCAGGGTGCTGTATGACAGAATGACAGAGGACGATTATGATGTGGCACAGTGTGGTGTATCGTGCTTTAAAGCAGATAAGCCAAATGTATTAGAAGTAAATGATTTTGAAATTCAAAGGCTTGATTTGGATAATGTTGATAATAGGAAAAATCTCATTATAGGTCTGACCGGATTTACTAATGTAACAGCATGGGCAAAGCTATACTCAACCAAATTTATAATAGAACATAATCTAAGATTTATAGAAGATGTATATTATGAGGATACACATTTTTCTATGCTTTGTGTGTTACTTGCAAAGAAATATTGTAAGGTGCAATCGACATTATACTATTACTTTGAGAATACAGAGGGCATTATACGTTCTGAAATTAGCAATGCAAAGATCCGGGATGCTAAGATTATTATGGATCATATAAGGCAGGCTATTCAAAGTAGAAAAGCAGAACTGGGAAATGTAATTGAGCAGTGTTATTGTGAAATCCAGACATTTTTGTTATGGCACCAATATATTGAGCCATATAGTAGAATAGAAACCTTTATGAATAGGGAACTGGATATTTGCAAAGAAGAGTTTTTAAAGAGTGAACCGGATATATTTAATAATCCATATGTGAAGTTTTTTTCAGATGATGTGGTATTGAAAAGAATGTCAAGGCTGAGAGTAACTGCGAAAAAAATGGATAATGCATACTTTTTGGATAATGCAATGCATATCTGTCTTGGTATACATGATAAGGATGGAAATTACAGTGTCTGGGCTGGAACAACGATGCAATCCATTGTTGAAAACACAAAAGCGCCAATAGTTTTTCATATATTACATGATGACACATTGAACGAAATAAATAAAAATAAGCTGAGTCTTATTGCTGATAATAGTGGAAATGATATAGAATTTCATCATTTTAATTCGGACGTTTTTGGCACGTTTGCTGATTCAATGAATAGATTTGCAATTGGAACAATGTTCAGAATTATGTTGCCCGATATTATGCCGGATTTAAAAAAAATAATATATTTGGACTCTGATTTATTTGTAAATACAGATATTGAAGAATTATGGAACCTAAATATAGATAATTACTGTCTGGCGGCTGCTCAGGATTGTTCGACAATAAGAAATTGGGGAACTCCATACGCTGTAGCAGCAGGGCAGACAAGTCGTGACAGATATTTTAATGCGGGTGTTCTTTGCATGAATCTTGACAATATCAGGAAAAATGGAAGCCTGTTTCAACAGGTTATAGATTATGTGAACGATAATCCACGGACATGGCTTCCTGACCAGGATGCTTTAAATGCCATATTCAGCGGAAAAACCTTATTGATAGATGAAAAATGGAATTATTTTATTGATGAGGCAAGAAAAAATAATGAGAAAGCAGAGAAAAAAATATATCATTATGCTGCAACCCTGTTGATGCTGCATACAAATAATGAAATTGACAGAGCCTACTATTTCACAATACTGAGAACCCCATGGGGAGAGCAGATGGAGGATGGCTTATTGTGTAATTCTATGGGCAGAATTGTGGATAGAACAGCTATGCTGGAGAAGCTGCTAAAAAAAGCTACTCAAAACAATATACGACTCGTATTCTATGGTGGAGAGAATAGCTCTATAAGGAATGCAATGAGGCTATTAAATAGAAAATTCGATAGCTGTGAATGGCATGAGCATTTAAAGGAGAATGAGATTATCTGTGATGATAATACGGTCTATATAGTTTCAGCGGATGCGGACGATAGTAATGGATTAGAAATACTTGCAAATGCCGGATTAGAAAATGGCGAGAATTATTTTATAACACAGAGGTTTTTACATTATACAGAGGGTGGGTTTGCCCTATGATTTTTATTACTGATGAATTAGGTAAGTTTGAGAAAAATATAATAGAGCTGGCAGAAAATATGGGATTTAAAGAATGCAAAACAATAGAAGCCATAGATTTGTTTTGTGGCATATCTGAAAAAAACGATGTGCTTAAGGAAAAAGACAGGTATTATGCATTCATAGATATCCCTCAATATTGGAGTGTTCGTGCAGATGGTCTAAATGGTGCTATATATGATAATAAAACCAAAAAGGCAAACATCTATTTTAAGAATCCGATAGAGAAAAGAATGGTCAGCAGAGTCGAGTGGATTGACAGGAATAATACAGTATATAGAATAGATTATTACAACAAATACGGATATATGTATTGTTCGGAGAATGTGAGTGGCGGCAATGTTACAGTCAGGGAATTCTATGATAGAAATGGTGACATTAAAGTATTAGAACAGACAGGTCCAAAGACATATACCACGTTTGGCACCCGCATTAGTCCGAAGAGCTATAGAGGCTTTGCTGATTATTTGGAAGCTTATCTTAAATATAATAAAATTTATGATGAAAATATATGGCTGACAAGTGATGAGATATTAAATAAATTTGCCTGGGATTATGGTAATTTTAAAATATCATACCTGCCACAAAATAGATTAAACTCAGATTTGACAGTAATAACTCAGACTAACACAGCGTTTCGAATACTGTGCAGTGAAGAGCAGCAGGTCAATTGGTATAAAGAAAATTCAAATTATAAATGCGACAGAGTATATTCATATTTTGAAAATAATGAATTAAAATTTGGAAAAAAGGAAGCACTTACTATTACAGAATCGGATCAGCTTGAGTATATTGAACAGCTTATAAATGACTTTCCGGAAATAACTTTTCATATAGCTGCCAGTACCATTATGTCAGATAAATTAACGAGACTGGATATAAATAATAATGTTGAGTTATATCCATGTATTACGGAACAAAAGAGAAAAGAACTGTTTGAAAGATGCGATATTTATTTGGATATTAATCATTACAGAGAGCTATACAATGCAGTAAACGAGGCAATGGTTAATAATATGATAATACTAGCGTTTGACAATACAGCGCATTCAAAAGAATTATATCCAATGGGAAATATTTTTGAAAGCAGCAACTATGTGAAGATGAAAGAAACTCTAAAAAATATAATAACTAGTCAGACGATATTCAATGAATATATAGACAGGCAAAAGAAGCAATTAAAACAATTAGCTGCAAAAGTAGTTATGGGTGATACAGATGAGAGTATTTGATTTTACATTACTTAGTGGATATGAATTTTCCGGAGTCGATGTTGCTCAGGGATTTAGAGCAAGATTGTTTGCAAAAAACAATGTAAACGCTAAATTTATTTTTACAGAGCTGCCGACAATTAGGGATATGGAACTGTATGGTTCGCAAAAAATAAAACGTGGTCAGATTATGTCTGCACATCTTTTTATGACCGGAAGATTAGATATGAGTTTGTCTGTGAAAAAAGAAGCTCTTTTAGAAAATGAAAAAGAAAACTATGAGTATGACAATATAGATGAGGATGGAAAGGTGATTCGTCTATATAATTCCGGTGAAAAATCAGTTGAAATATTATGCGATGAAGATGGATTTGTTATAAATGAAAGTCTCTTTAAAAACGGAAAAAAGTATTTAGAAAATTATTATACAGACAGTTTGTCATATACAGAGCTGTATAATTGGGATAATGATTCGAACGATGGCTTAAATCTAGGAAGGAGAATTTTTTGGAACAAACAAGGACAGATGGTTTATGAACAATGTATCTATAAAGATAATGTTGAATATCTGTTTAAAAATGGTGAAGTTATAGACAATGTAGAGTTTCTAGAAAGATTTGTAAAGACACTTAATCTTTGTGAGAATGATATATGTATAATGGATAGAGCGGGATATCTTGATTATATACAGCCTCTTTTTGAAAATAAAGGCAAATCAAAGCTGATAGCTGTATTACATTCAGATCATTTTTACAAAATATATGAGGATGAAAGCTCATTATACATGAACTATGAGTATTATTATTGGTTCAAATATTCAGAGGCAATAGATTATTTTGTTGTTGGTACGGATGAACATAAAAGAAGTCTGGAAGCATTTTTAAAAGAGTATGATTGTTTTGTTCCGCATATTGCAGCTATTCCACCGGGCGCCATACCAGAAGGCAAGCTTAAAAGTAAAAATAATCGTAGGCGAGGCAGCATAATATCTGCTTCAAGACTTAGTCCGAGAAAAGGTATTGATATTCTTATTAAGAGTGTGATAAAAGCTCATGAGATAAATCAGACAATTAATCTGGATATATATGGAAGTGGCGATGATGGGTATACTATATATTTAAAAAATATAGTTAAAGATGCATGTGCTGATGATTATATTCACTTTAAAGGGCGGTGTAATCTTGAAAAGATTTATCCACACTATGAATTGTTTGCATCCTTTTCTTTGTGGGAAACATTTGGACTTTCACTCATGGAGGCTGTTGGAGACGGACTAGCCATGGTTGGACTGGATGTAAGATATGGGAACAGGCTTTTTATACATCCGGATGAAAATGGCTATCTGGTGGATTTTGATATTGAGACAGATTTTCAAAATAAAGATAAGCTCTGTGAAAGAACTGCAGCAGCAATAGTTAAAATATTTGAGGATGATGACAGATTGAAGAAATTCCATGAAAATTCTTATATGATTGCTGAAGAATATAAGGAGCATGTAATAGAATCAAAATGGATGCAGCTTATAAAAAATATACCATAGCTCAATCCGTCAAACTTAATTTTATAGAGAAATGCAGTAACATGAAGGTAAAACATCCTAAGGATTATTGGCTTGAGTATGAGAGAAAAATGTTGGAAAACATCAATGAAACAACAGGCTTGTAGACAGGAGTATCAATGAAAACACACATTACTACATTAAACAACATGGCAGGAACTGCCAGTCTGGCACATAGAAGAGTATTAAAGGTGGCGCAGAGTATTGGCTGTCATGAAATGGGCTTATCTTTTTATCCTCTAAAACCAGACTATGCAAAGGAGATAGACAAACGTCTTGATGGGATAATAGCGCCCCTTAATTATGGGGATATTGTGATTTTTCAGTATCCAAGCTGGATTGGGGTGAATTATGATGAGAGCTTTGTAAACAAGATAAAGTCGTACCGGGATACAAAGCTGATAATTTTTGTTCAGGATATACAAAAGCTCATGTTTGATTCTGAGCAGGCAATTCTTGATATGGAAATTAAAACTCTCAATAAGGCGGATTTACTTATTTTGCCATCAAAGAAGATGCATCGATATCTGAAAGAAAATGGGCTTGATGAGAAGCCTGTTATCTATCAGACTATCTGGGATATGCCATCAGACATTTGTTTTGTTGATCATGCTGTAACGAGATGCTTTCACTTTGCTGGAAACTATAATCGTTTTCCGTTTCTGGCAGAGTATCATGGCAAGACTCCGATTTATCAATATGATGCAAATAAGCCGGACAGAGAAAATGATGACAGCTTTTGCTGGAGAGGGTATTTTGAGCAGGAAAAGCTAATGCATGAGCTTTCCAAAGGTGGCTTTGGGCTTGTTTGGAGTGATGACGAATATTTTGACAGATATTATTCGATGAATCAGCCGTACAAGCTCGGTACAAATCTGGCAGCAGGGATACCAGTTATAGTAAAAAGAGGCTGTGTTCATGAGAAATTTGTCGAAAGAAACGGTCTGGGATATGCAGTCGATACGTTGGATGAAGCTGATAAACTGGTTCAGAGTATTACGGATGCAGAGTATATAAAGCTTTACCATAATGTGAAGAATATTCAAAAGCTGATATTAGATGGCGCATATACAAGAAAAACACTTCAGGATGCAATAATTGAGGTTTTGGAAAATGCCTGTACACCGGTTGAAAACAGATATCAAGATCATATATAGATTTAGCAGACAAATCAACAGTGACAGGATATAGTATTTGACCATGATCAGGTGTATGAATCACAGATAGTTGCTACAGTGGAATAATGGGGAAGAGATTATGAGCGTACATATTACAAAAACTTATAACATAGGCGGATTGATTGGTCTCCGTCAAAATGCAGTGAAAAACGCTGGTGAAACACTTGGCTTTAAAGAAATGAGTTTATTTAAATTTCCTGATGCATATGATAGTGATGATGAGCTTCATGTTAGGATGGATGGCATAATCGCATCACTTTGTCCGGAGGATATAGTGATTTTTCAGCATCCAAGCGGTGAGAGTCCCAGATACGATGGATTTTTATTTGAGCATTTAAGAAGATATCATGGAACAAAAATTGTTGCGTTTATACAGGAAATAGCATCCGATAGAGATGACAGTGAGTATTCTTTGAGTGATGAAATCACGCTGCTTAACAGGGCTGATATGTTTATTTTTGCCTCAGCTGCGCTGCGGGATTACTATATCGCAAATGGATTAAAAGAAAAACCTTATCTGATTCAGAATATACCGGATTATATGACAGACATTTGCACAAATGAGCATAAAAATAAAAAACTATATATCATGGCGGAAACGAGTCAAAATGAATATCCATTGAACAATTTGAATATAGAGGTGGTGCAATATGATGAGTACCGTGCCATGGAATCTATACTCAGGTTGTCAGACGGAGGCTTTGGATTGATTTGGGATGCGGATGAACAGGCGCTTGGACTTTATATGGCTGCCGGAATCCCAGTGATAGTTAAAAAGGGGTTGAGCTGTGAAAAGTATGTGACAGATAATGAAATAGGAGCAGCAGCGACAGATTTTGAAGATGTATACCAGATAGCTGTATCAGAATCGGAAGATAAATTGAGTCAATACTACGCAAATGTCAAAAAACTGCAAAATTTGTTCATAAATGGAATATATACCAGAAAATTATTGCTGGATACCTTGATTTTGTGTAGAGAAAGGCTATGATTTGGCGGTATATAAATGTTTTTATACGATTTTAGATACACCTAGGAGTTTATATTTATAGTGTAAAAGAGGAAAACTATAGTTATGTCCGGATGAAAGAGGATTAGGAAACAGATAATCCAAGTATCCGGATTCATGTGAATAAGGAGAGACTATATGAATAAGAAGAAGGTTGACAGTATTTTAAAAGGTATAACCGCAGCAGGAATTGCCATGGGTGGAGTCAGCTCTATCCAGGGGGCTGATATGGTTATGGCTGCAATTAATGAATCGGCAGCAGATTCCAATTCATTAGTTGACGCAGGCTCTTTGTCTGAGAGCGAACGTACAGAGTATAGCGAGAGTACAACACAGAGCATGAGTGAAAGCGCTTCAGAGAGCACTAGCGAGAGTGAGAGCGTGAGTGTAAGTGAAAGTGAAAGTGAAAGTACCAGTGAAAGCTCAAGCATCAGCGAAAGTGCTAAGCAGAGTGATGCAGAACAACAGAGTGGTGATAATGTTGTAGCGGCTACATACACAGATGATGCAGAACAGGATACGGCTGTTTATGCTCGAATGAGTGGAATGCCGCAGCTTGCAAGTAATGATACATATAGAGATGGTTGTGTATCAAATAAGGTACATCATGTGACTAAGATTACGGAAAGTAATTATTCGCAGTATAAGGGGGATACATTGTTTGGAACAAAGTACAATTTAATCCAAACAAAGGAAAATCATTCATTTGGAAAATGGGAAAAGTCGAGTTGTAAATATAGAATTCAAAATTCTAATACGAATGAATGGGAATATTTTAATGACTTTAATTCTGTGACATTTAATTGGACAGAAGGACCTTGGTGGGATGAAACTAGATATAATAAAACAGGTGAATTGTATATATGTGACGGAAATGCGTTTGTATTAAAAGTGTCTGATAATGAATGGGTAGAATTTAGAAGTAGTAGTACAGGTGGAGTACATACGTATAAATACGCATATAAGCATGGGGATTCCATTGATTTATTGGATAGTGCAGATCCAAACTATGAGAAGAGTGAATCAGTAAGAATATCAGAGAGTTTGAGTGTTGAAGCAAGCACTAGCGCGTCAACAAGTGCAAGTACATCGGCAAGTACAAGTGCATCAACCAGCGCAAGTATCTCAGCAAGTACGAGTGCATCGACAAGTGCAAGCACCTCAGCCAGCACCAGTGCATCGACAAGTGCAAGCACCTCAGCAAGCACAAGTGCATCAACAAGTGCAAGTACCTCAGCAAGTACGAGTGCATCAACAAGCGCAAGCACCTCAGCCAGCACCAGTGCAAGTACCTCAGCAAGTACAAGTGCATCAACAAGTGCAAGTATCTCAGCAAGTACGAGTGCATCAACCAGTGCAAGCACCTCGGCAAGTACAAGTGCATCGACCAGTGCAAGCACATCAGCAAGTACAAGTGCATCAACCAGCGCAAGTACAAGTGCAAGCACATCAGCAAGTACAAGTGCATCGACCAGTGCAAGCACCTCAGCAAGTACAAGCGCAAGTACAAGCGCAAGTACATCAGTAAGTACGAGTGCATCAACCAGCGCAAGTACATCAGCCAGCACAAGTGCATCGACAAGTGCAAGCACCTCAGCAAGTACGAGTGCATCAACAAGCGCAAGCACCTCAGCCAGCACGAGTGCATCAACAAGTGCAAGTACATCGGCAAGCACTAGTGCCTCAACCAGTGCAAGTACCTCAGCAAGTACTAGCGCATCGACAAGTGCAAGCACCTCAGCTAGTACCAGTGCTTCGACCAGCGCAAGTACATCAGCCAGCACCAGTGCCTCAATAAGTGCATCAACAAGTGCAAGCACCTCAGCCAGCACGAGTGCATCAACCAGTGCAAGTATATCGGCAAGTACAAGTGCCTCAACCAGTGCAAGTACATCGGCTAGTACCAGCGCATCGACAAGTGCAAGTACCTCAGCCAGCACGAGTGCATCAATAAGCGCAAGCACATCAGCAAGTACTAGTGCATCAACAAGTGCAAGTACATCAGCAAGTACGAGTGCATCGACAAGCGCAAGCACAAGTGCAAGTACGAGCGCATCGACAAGTGCAAGCACCTCAGCAAGCACAAGCGCATCAACCAGCGCAAGCACAAGTGCAAGTACGAGTGCCTCAACCAGCGCAAGTACATCAGCAAGTACGAGTGCCTCAACAAGTGCAAGCACATCGGCAAGTACAAGTGCCTCAACAAGCGCAAGTACATCGGCAAGCACTAGTGCATCGACAAGCGCAAGTACCTCAGCCAGCACAAGTGCCTCAACAAGTGCAAGTACATCAGCTAGCACAAGTGCCTCAACCAGCGCAAGTACATCAGCAAGTACAAGTGCTTCAACAAGTGCAAGTACATCGGCAAGTACAAGCGCATCAACAAGTGCAAGTACAAGTGCCTCAACAAGCGCAAGTACATCGGCAAGTACAAGTGCATCGACAAGTGCAAGTACATCGGCAAGCACAAGTACATCGACAAGTGCAAGTACCTCAGCCAGCACAAGCGCATCAACTAGTGCAAGTACCTCTGCAAGCACCAGTGCATCAACCAGCGCAAGTACATCAGCTAGTACGAGTGCCTCAATAAGTGCAAGTACCTCAGCAAGCACCAGTGCATCAACCAGCGCAAGTACATCGGCAAGTACAAGTGCATCAACAAGTGCAAGTACCTCAGCGAGCACAAGTGCCTCAATAAGTGCAAGTACATCGGCAAGCACAAGTGCATCGACAAGTGCAAGTACCTCAGCAAGCACAAGCGCATCAACTAGTGCAAGTACCTCAGCAAGCACAAGCGCATCAACTAGTGCAAGTACCTCAGCAAGCACAAGTGCATCGACAAGTGCAAGTACCTCAGCTAGTACGAGTGCCTCAATAAGTGCAAGTACATCAGCAAGCACAAGCGCATCAACTAGTGCAAGTACATCAGCCAGCACAAGTGCATCGACAAGTGCAAGTACCTCAGCTAGTACGAGTGCCTCAACAAGCGCAAGCACATCGGCAAGTACAAGTGCCTCAACAAGTGCAAGTACCTCAGCCAGCACAAGCGCATCGACAAGTGCAAGTACCTCAGCAAGTACAAGTGCATCGACAAGTGCAAGTACCTCAGCAAGTACAAGTGCATCGACAAGTGCAAGCACCTCAGCAAGCACCAGTGCCTCAACAAGTGCAAGTACCTCAGCAAGTACAAGTGCCTCAACAAGTGCAAGTACATCGGCAAGTACAAGTGCCTCAACAAGTGCAAGCACCTCAGCAAGTACGAGCGCCTCAACCAGCGCAAGTACCTCAGCAAGCACCAGCGCCTCAACAAGTGCAAGCACCTCAGCAAGTACAAGTGCATCGACAAGTGCAAGCACATCAGCAAGCACCAGTGCCTCAACCAGTGCAAGTACATCAGCAAGTATGAGTGCTTCAACAAGCGCAAGTACATCGGCAAGTACGAGTGCATCGACAAGTGCAAGTACATCGGCAAGTACAAGTGCCTCAACAAGTGCAAGCACCTCAGCAAGTACAAGTGCTTCAACAAGCGCAAGTACATCGGCAAGTACAAGTGCCTCAACAAGTGCAAGTGAGTCATCAAGTGTAAGCGAGTCACTCAGCACAAGCGAGAGCATCAGCACAAGCACAAGTACGAGTCAGAGTCAGTCAGCTGCAAATGTGGTACCGACACCGGCTCCAACTCCTGCACCGGCAGTAGATAATGCTCCTGCACCTGCAACAACTATCACACCGGCTGCTACACCTCTTGCAGCAGCTACACCGGTAGCTCCGGCAGCACCTGCACCAGCAGCTCCTGCGGCACCGGCAGCACAGAATACACCAATTCAGGATGCACAGGTTCCTCTTGGAGTAAATGAGGAAGAAGATAATCTTCAGAACATCGAGGATGAGGATACACCTCTTGCAGCAGGCGGAACAGCCAAGGACGGTATCAAAACATGGTGGTGGTGGATTGCAGCAGCAGTTGCAGCTATCACAGGAAAGGGTGTTTATGACAACCACAGAAGAAAACCTGCAAAGAGCGACGATTCAGAAGATAATTCTGATGAGAAATAAATAATTAATAGCAATACTAACAATATTGTTTTATAATATTAGTGACCATCTGTAGCGGATGGTCACTAATTCGTTAAGCTGTTTTGTAGTAAGACGAGATTACTTTGTGAGGAAAGGTGAATTCCTTGAAGCAGAAAGATAGTATAAAGAAGAAAAAACAAAAACAACAGAAGGAACATGTATTATTATATAAGCTCTTATATTCGTTCATGACCATGCTTGTGTACATGGTCGGCAGAAATATACCACTCTACGGGATTGATATAGATGCATATAGCAATGTAAACGTAGATGCGCAGTCCATACTTTTACAGGCTATTTCAGGTGATATGAAGAACTGTTCCATTTTCATCATAGGCTTGTGGCCGTACATGCTGGCATCCATGCTTGCCATACTGATAGTTGCAATCATGTCGCTTGACAATACAAGAAAGCTGTCACCGAAGAAGATAAACATATGGACAGTTACCATCATGATGATTATCGCAGCAGTTCAGGCATATCACAAAACACAGACACTTATGTATAGAGTTAGTGGAGATGAACTTATATGGAATAAGATAATAGTTTTCATACAGCTTATCGCGGGCATGCTGATAGTGGTGTATATGTGCGACAGAGCTACCAAGTATGGTATCGGTGGCAAGGTGAGTGTGTTCATGGTCAATATAGTTAGTGGTATGATGACCATGTTTACAGGCAAGCCACTTGAGAAGCTGGCACTGCCTGTAGCCATAGGAGTGGCAGAGATTGCTGTCATGATAGTACTTGAGACCACTGAGAAGCGAATAGCAGTACAGAGAGTTTCCATAAACAATATTTATGCGGATAAGAACTATATCGCTTACAAGCTCAATCCTGTCGGTGCTACACCGCTTATGTTTGCGTCAGCCGCTTTTTTGCTTCCACAGTTTATGTGCAATGGACTTCATTATCTGTTTCCGGACAATGCTGATATTCAGTGGTGGATGGACAATATGAGGCTCACATCACCGCTTGGAATTGTAGTATACATGGTGATTATATGTCTGCTTACAATTATCTTTTCTATGGTTATGCTGTCTCCGGGCAGGACAGCAGATGATCTGCTTAAGTCGGGTGATTCTATACAGGATATATATGCAGGAAAGTCTACGAAGAGATATCTGATTGGCACAGTGCTCAGCTTTTCCGTTATAAGCTCAATCATTATCTGTATATGTCAGGGTGGACCGCTGTTTTTACAGTTTGGAGGATATGTGGACGCATCACTTGCTATGCTGCCGTGCTCTATCATGATGACGACAGGTCTTTGGATTTCGCTGTACCGCGAGGCAGAGGTGTACCGGAATATGGACAGATATCATACATTCATATAGCTCCCGGCGCTTTGAATTAAGAATTAGGAGGAATCATAATGCTATATTTTATACCGGCATGGTATAAACAGAATATGTGGTGCGAAAACGAGCAGCAGTGGTATATGCGCAGGCTCAAGTCAGAGTTTGACGAGACTATAAAGCAGATTACTCTTTTTCATAGAAATGTGGACAGGCCTTACAGGATTCTTGTGCTCGGATACTCGCCAAATTTCAGACATTTCCTACACAGGCAGGGCATGTACCGCTCAAAGTACTGGTCATGCTTTGATGCGATAGCACAGGTCAGGAGAAAGAAGGTCGCTGTGCTGTCATATCACGATATCAAGTGGCCGAAGGGGCTGGAGTTTGTGTATTCGCCTTTTTCTATAATCGCTTTGCAGGGCGATGTGAAGTATGCACAGGTAGAGTTTGGTGAGGATGGCAATCCGATATCCATAGATATGTTTGAGGATGGCAAAATCTGCAGGCGCAACTATTATGATGACAGAGGCTTTGTTTCCAGTACTGTTATATATGAAAACGGCATAGAGCAGTATCAGGATTTTTTGATGGAAAACGGCATCTGGAAGATACGTGAGTATAAAAATGATGGTCATGTGGTTGTCAATCAGACATGCCCTGACTATGATGTGGTGCCTGATGCCAAGAGCGGCAAAGCAGGTGAGCCGGTTGAGATGCGCTTTACAAAGGCTGAATATGACAGCCTCGAGGCGGTTATCGAAGAGGTATTTGCAAGCTATGTGAATCTCACAAGGCAAAATGACAACTTTTTCGTGGCGATGCATCCGCTTCATATCAGGGTTGCAGAGCATGTGCTTAAGGGGAAAAGGATTATTGCTACATTTTTTGAAAACAGATTTGATTTCACGCAGACATCACTGGCAGCGGATTTTTTAGAGCATGCGGAAAATATCATTACGGATTCTGATTATACGACGAAGCTTATTATGGAAAATCTGGGTGCAGTAAATAACAAGCCGGTCAGATTAAATATCACAGATATTCCGCCATATGATACCAGGATGGACTTCGGTATCAGCTCGCAGCTTCGTGTGCAGAACATACTCGTGCCGGTTGATGGACTGACTGAGGATGCATTTGCTCGGATTATAAAGGGGCTTGCGGATTATCTGACCATTAATGACCTTGCGAGAGTTCATTTCTTTACAAGAGATGCCTCATGGGGGCATGAGGATGCTATAAAGAATGATACGGTAAAGCTTCTTGATAGTATGGGCTATGATTCCCGTTTGGTAACAGGCGATGGTGAGGCAGCTCTCGGCTTTGGCGGCAGCGGGGCTGATGCATTTGCCGAGAATGAGCTGGGGGATATAGAAAAAACGGTGGAGCAGAGATTTTTCGTGGATGTATGTGTGGATGAGCGTGATATCAGCAAGTGTATCAACGAGCAGAGAGTCATCCTCGATATGAGAGGCACGATGGATGTGTTCGTCTATGTCACAGCTATCAGCAAGGGCGTGCCGAGAATCAGCCTGAGTGCAGACCAGTTTCTTGTTTCAGGGAAAAACGGAATGGTCATAGATGATTTTTCTGATATCGGAAGGAGTCTGACCTATTATCTGGACAGCTTTGAAAACTGGAATCAGGCATTGGTGGAGTGCTATGAGCTTGGTCAGAAATATACCACATCGGTGCTGCTTAAGAAGTGGAGAAAGGTGCTAAATTTCAGTGAGTAAGATTCATGTTTTATATGTTGGCAATGACGACTGGACAACTAAATACAGCATTCCGGACAATATAGAGTTTGAAGTGTACGAGTCTGATGAGAGTGAACCCTCGACAAACAGACCTGCGAGAAAGCTCATGGATTTAGTTATTCTTGACAGGGATATAACACTTTCAGAGGAAAAGAAATTTACGAAGTTTACAAGGGGCTACTGTCTTTTTGCAACGGAAAATGTGCAGATGCTAAACAGCGCGACGAGCAGATATTTCAAGGCACGAATGGGACAGTATCTGTATACCGGCGATGTGCAGTATTTTCTGGCTCATGAGGTGAGAAATTACTATCCAAATCCTTATGGTGAGAAGTTTAATCCTGCCAAGCTTGCTGTCAGTGATTCCTTTACAGGAAGGGTAGCATGTGATGGAAACTATAACCTGGTTCTAGATGGAGAGTTTGGGGAGAATTTTTCGCAGATTGCATACTGGAGATATAATATCCCGGTTTTTGAGGGACAGTGTATTGATATGTATCTTGAATATGAGAAAACTGGGGATGTAGAGATTAAGCTTAGATTATTTCAGTTCTACTATGGCTCGATTGGTGATATTAAGCAGGTCTGGGAGTTTGACGAGGAACAGCTTCAGGATGTTTTCAGGATAGATAATGAATCAGATCAGGGTCCTGTTTTTGTTTCTATACTTGCAAGGGGCACCGGCAGCCTGAATATCATATCATTGCACGACAGACATTCCCGCCGTGGACACGGATTTTTCCTGCCCGGAGGTGAGAGGCTTGTCTCTTCTAAGGGAGAGGAAGTTTTTGTGTACTTTGAGAAGGGTGATATGAAGCCACCGCTTGCTGTCTATTTCTCAGGCTACAGGACTCAGGAGGGCTTTGAGGGCTACTATATGATGCGAGGCTTCGGATGTCCGTTTATTCTTGTGACAGACCCAAGAAGTGAGGGGGGAGCCTTTTATCTGGGAGACAGTGAGTTTGAGCAGATGATTACGGATTATGTGACTGATAAGCTCGATGAGCTTGGCCTTACAAAGGATGAGCTCGTGCTCTCAGGAGCTTCGATGGGAACCTTCGGTTCGCTCTACTATGGCTCAAAGCTTTCACCACATGCACTGCTTCTTGCAAAGCCGCTTGCAAACATGGGAAATGTAGCACGAAACGAGCGAATTCTTAGAGCCGGAGGTTTCGCTACCTCGCTTGATATTCTGATGAAAAATTATGACAATCTCTCTGACGAGGCGATAGAGCAGCTCAATAACAGGATGTGGGACAGATTCGACAGTGCAGACTGGTCACATACAAAGTTCATCATCTCATATCTGTATGAGGATGATTACGACCCGGATGGTTATCCGAGCATTTTGTCGCATCTGAAGTCGAGCGGTGTTGAGGTGTATGGCAAGGGCTCACACGGCAGACATACTGACAATTCAGCAAATGTCATGGCATGGTTCAAGAGCCAGTACAATAATCTGCTACATGATGATTTTTCAAGATAAGCAAATAAACGTTGCCGGTCACACAGTCAGGTGTGAACAGTAACAGGAAAACAAACATTAAGTGAACAATAGTAAGACAGGTAAGTATTATGTATGGTGACACATGGCAGGTCCGCTGGAAGGAATTTCTATCGGACTCGTATGTATATGGATCTAAAATTGAATTTAATGAGGATGGTTCAGTCTCTTATAAAAACCGCCTCATGCCGCCGGGCACGGTGATTCACACATGGTATTCTATGACGAATTTCCAGGGGAATAGGATAGAGCCGTCGCTTCCGCTCATCGATGGAGAGCGGGCATATTCCATTGCGGTGAATATTGACTATCACAACAGTGAGAGTGAGGCGCTGATGCTTCGTATCATATTTTTTGACAGGTATGATGTACAGGCGCAGAGTATTATTGTCCGCGATAAAAAGGCGGTTTTCAAGCCGTCCATCAGGACCTACAGCTACAGGATAGAGCTGATAAATGGTGGAAATGCTGATTTTACATTCAAATCACTGGTGATTAAAGAGGTTTCAGAGGAAGAGTTTGATGCAGAGCAGGAAAGAATTGAGAGACTTAAAGAGGACTCTAACAAAAGTAAGAAAAAGCGAAGAAAAAATAAAAAATCTAAGTGATGAAGAGCTTTCTGCACTGACAGAGCAGTTTAAGAGCAGGTATAGCGATGGGGAATCGCTTGAATCGCTTATGCCGGAGGCTTTTGCAGCTATCTGCGAGGCTGATTACAGGGTGCTTGGAAAGAGACCGTATGATGTGCAAATCATAGCGGCAGCAGCTCTTCACGGTGGATATCTCGCTGAGATGAATACAGGTGAGGGAAAGACTCTATCTGCCACGATGCCGCTTTATCTGAATGCGCTGACAGGCAAGAGCTGCATGCTCGTGACCACAAACGAGTATCTGGCATCGCGAGATGGTGCAGAGATGGGAGAGGTCTATAATTTCATGGGTCTTAGCTGCTCATACCCGGATGCGGATGATACAAAAAAGCAGGATGATGACGAGAAAAGACAGTTTTATTCGGCTGATATCATATACACTACAAATGGTGCACTTGGCTTTGATTTCCTTTTTGACAATCTGGTAAAGAAAAAGGATGACAGATTTCTCTGTGATTTCCACTATGTCATAATCGACGAGGCTGATTCGGTGCTTTTAGACTCTGCAATTATGCCGCTCGTCATATCGGGAGTGCCGAGAGTGCAGTCGAACCTGTACGATGTATGTGATTTTTTCGTCACGACACTTGTGGAGGATATAGACTACATAGAGGAGGATAAGGCAGTCTGGCTTACTCCAAAGGGTGTGAAGTTTGCTGAGAGCTTCTTTGGCATATCCAATTTCTACGGTAAAGAGAATTTTGAGATAAACAGGCATGTCACGCTTTCTCTTCGGGCGCACAAGCTTTTGAAGAACAAAAAGGATTATGTTGTCACTGACAAGAAGGAGGTAGAGCTGTTTGATGGAGCGACAGGCCGTCTCATGCACGGTGTCAAGCTGCGCGGCGGCCAGCATCAGGCTATAGAGGCAAAGGAAAAGGTGGAGATATCGCAGGAATACAGAACTGTGGCATCAGTTACCTTCCAAAATCTGTTTATGATGTTTGACAAGATGGCAGGCATGAGCGGGACACTCATGGATGCAAAGGATGAGCTTTTTGAGACCTACGGCAAGCAGGTGGTGAAAATACCTACAAACAGGCCTCTTAAAAGAGTCGACAGGAAGGACAGATACTTTAAAAACGGTCATGACCAGTTCTGGACAGCAGTGGATGATGTGATAAGGCTTCACGAGACAGGCCAGCCGGTGCTTGTGGTGCTTAATTCCGTTACGGATACGGATCTTTTTTCAAGGCTTTTGATAGAGAAAAATATCCCGCACAATGTACTAAACGCAAGCAATGCTTTCTGGGAAGCACAGATTATCGCAGGCGCAGGCCAGCTGAATGCGGTCACGGTTGCTACAACGATGGCAGGAAGAGGAACAGATATAAAGCTCGGAGACGGAGTGAAGGAGCTTGGAGGCTTAGCTGTCATAGGTATAGGCAGGATGAACAATTCAAGATCCGAGAGGCAGGCGAGGGGCCGCGCCGGCAGACAGGGTGATCCGGGCTTCAGCCAGTACTATGTGAGCCTGGAGGATGATATAGTGGGAGCTGAGGATGATGACAAGCTGCAGCGCTATATTGATGGCAAAAAGCGTATCGGAAAGCGCAAAATAAAGCGTATTGTCAACCAGTGTCAGAAGCTTAGTGTGGAGTCTGAGGAGATGAACCGCAAGAAATCACTGCAGTATGACCAGGTCCTCCAGCGCCAGCGAGACCTAATCTACGCAACCAGAAAAAAACTGCTCGACGGCGCCAGCGTCGAGCAGGAGAAGATAGTAGAGATTGCGAAGGAGAATATCTCAGACTTCGTTAATCATTTTGACTGCATACAGAGTAATAAGAAGCATGGCAGGCGCCGTGGCAGAAAGAAAGATAGCGATAAAAATACCAATACACAGCAATACACATCCATGCTTAACAGATACATTCTTGACAACATCTCCTACAAGCTGGACGCCGGTCTGACTTTGTCTGACATGCAAAGCGCCGCCACTGTTAGCGATTACCTGATGCTTCGCGTGTATCAGGGGCTTTCAAGACAGCGTGAGCGCATAGGCGATGAGGAGGCTTACGAGCAGTTTGTCCGTGAGGCAACTCTAAAGGCGGTGGATGATGGCTGGGTTGAGCTGATTGACTACCTTGAGCAGCTCAAGTATGCGGTAGCGGGAAGAGCATCCGCACAGAGAAATGTTATGTTTGAATACCAAAATGAGGCTTTCGAGTCGTTTTTGGATACAGAAAAAGCGGTAAAATGTAATATCATAAGGAATATTTTGCTTAGTGATGTGAAAATCGGCAAGGATGGCAGGCTGCAGGTCATCTACCCTTAAAGGTTATTATAATTTAAATAGTTTGACAGATACGAGGAGAATCATATGGTATATAACTTCAATCTCGGAATAGGCTGGGCTTCAAGCGGCGTGGAGTACGCACAGAGCTACAGGGCGAATCTGCTCCGCAGGGCGCACATTCCGGCAAGGTTTGTTTTCACAGATATGTTTCCAACTGAAAATATAGAGCACATGACAAGAAATATCGGCTTTTTGGATGAGGAAGTGATATGGCTGTACACATTTTTTACAGATGTGAGGACATCGCCTGTCACCTTTACTCTAAAGGAGCTTGAGGCTGCGATGGCAGAGGAGGATTATACCTTTTCCAGAGAGGGCAAGACATGCAGGTATCAGTTTAAGGAGAGCGGCAGGTTCTACACCTGCTACATGGTCGATGATACAAGTGATCTAGTGCACAGAGTCGAGATTGTCTCAAACGGATGCCTGATCAGGAAGGATTTCTACACCTATTGCAGGACCTTCAGCGAGTACTATGCTCCGCTCGACGGCAAGGCTCATCTGTACGGCAGGACCTTTTTCAATGAGGATGGCTCGGTGTGCTACGAGGAGGTCATAGAGGATGACAGCACCTTTTACAGGATCGGAGCGCAGGTGCTTTATACCAAGGCTGACCTGGTCGGCTATATGGTAAAGAGGCTTAACCTTACGGCTGATGATGTGGTGATCATCGACAGGACGACAGGCATAGGTCAGGCAATCCTCGAAAACTGTGGACCGGCGCGCGTAGGAATAGTGGTGCATGCGGACCATTTCAGCGAGGGCGGCACGGATGATGATTACATACTGTGGAACAACTATTATGAGTATTCGTTTTCACAGACTGAGCACATAGATTTTTACATCACAGCGACAGATGCGCAGAATGAGCTTATGAGGCAGCAGTTCAAGAAGTATTGTGGAAAAGAGCCTCAAGTGGTGACTATTCCGGTGGGCAGTCTGGATGAGCTTAAGTATCCGGATGAGCCGAGAAAGAGGCACTCGCTCATCACTGCGTCGCGTCTTGCGACTGAGAAGCACTGTGACTGGTTGGTGGAGGCCGTTGTGAAAGCAAAAGAAAGCGTGCCTGACATTTCGCTTGACATATATGGCAAGGGTGGCGATGAGGCGAAGCTTAAGGGACTTATCGGCAGGCTGGGCTGTGCCGATTATGTGCATTTGATGGGACAGCAGAAATTAGATGATGTATACAAGCACTATGATGCGTATGTGGCAGCTTCACAGAGTGAGGGCTTCGGGCTCACACTCATGGAGGCCATAGGCTCAGGGCTTCCTATAGTGGGCTTTGATGTGAGGTATGGCAACCAGACCTTTATCGATGATGGGCAAAACGGCTACAAAATTCCAATCACCGATGAGATGGATCAGAAGGAGAAGATAAAGCTCCTTTCTGAGCGTATAGTGAGGATGTTTACAGAGGATGACATGGATGCATTTTCAGGACATTCATATGAGAAGGCCAAAGAATATCTGACTAAGGAGGTGGTTCACAGATGGATAGAGCTGTTGAAGTAACACACACGGCGGATGGTATCACACTGCTCTTTGATACATTTTCAGGCGAGAGCAAGAATCTCCTTGAGTCATTTAAGAATGCCGGTGCTGCCTTTCATGCAGCAGTCATTGAGGATGACGGTTTCCTGCCGGATGATGTGATGAGCGTGTATGGATTTTTCTTAGGCGATTACAGGAAAGCTGACAGCTTACCGGGGAAGCCGCTGTATTTCAACCAGATACAGATTCCTGATTACTGGCGCATAGAGGGAGATAATTCATCTGCGAAGGTCATGGACCGCACCAGGGAGCGAGCAAGGATATTTTTCACGGAGCCTACGCACAGGCGGCAGGTTAAGATTGTTGACTGGCTCGATGATGCCGGTCAGGTCAGGCTTTCAGAGCATTATAACAGGTATGGCGCGATCTTCTGTCACACGGTTTTTAATAAAAAGGGACAGAAGGCACTCAGGAAGTTTTTTGATGTGACAGGCAGGGAGATGATAGTGGAGAACTTCGTTACCGGTGATATACTCGTCAGATGGCAGGATAAGGACTGGATTTTCAGAAGTAAGACAGACTTTATAGCGTTTTTCATCAGGTGCTCAGGGCTGGAGGATACAGCGGTTTATTTCAACTCGCTGTCATATCCGTTTTTTGCATCACAGGCGCTTGCGCCAAACGGCTTTCGCGACGCACTTTTCTGGCACGAGCCGGTGGGAGATGAAATACCCGGCAATATGCAGATTATACTGCATGATCAGGGAACGAGGGCAAAGCGCGTATTTGTATCGCGCAGGGAGTCCTACGACAGGCTTATAGCACTTGGTGCTCCTTCCGATAAGGTGAAGCAGCTTGGATATATCTACAGCTTCGTCAGGGAAAATAAGCACAGGCCGCACATACTCGTATGTACCAATTCAGAGAATGTAGGTCATCTGACAGAGCTTGCGTCACTCATGCCGCAGATGCATTTTCATGTGGCGGCCATCACAGAGATGTCGTCGAAGCTTATGTCGGCAGGGCAGTATGACAATGTGTCACTCTACCCTAATGTGAAGATGTCCGTACTGGATAGTCTTTTTGAGAAGTGTGATTTCTACCTCGATATCAATCACGAGGGTGAGATAGTGGATGCGGTTCACAGAGCTTTCTTAAACAACATGCTTATAGTGGGCTATGAGGAGACCATGCACAACGCATATTACACCGCAGACACGAATACATTTAAGGAGAGCGAGTACGCTAATATGGCGGAGGCCCTCAACCTGACACTGGCTATGCCGCATCTCATTGATGAGGCGCTTGCCATGCAGAAAAAGGCTGCTGTAGCGGCTGATGCAACAGACTACATGGAAATACTCCATTTGTAGTAATACAGGGTTTATGAACAGAAAGGAGCTTAATATGAGTAAAAACACTAACAACAATCAGACAGTAGACGAGAAAAAGGGTAAAAGGACAGGGCTTACAATACTGGGCTATGTGCTTGTGATCGTGGCACTTCTTACAGTGCTTCCGGTTGTGCTTCCACCGATATTTGGCTATCATACATATCTTTCGGGCACAGATCACACAGGAAATATCTCAAAGTATGGCAGTGTGGTATATTTAAAGACTATCGACGAGGCATCTTACAAGGATGGCAATATAGTAGCCATCGAATCAGCTGATTCATCAGCCAGAAGGGTTGATTCTTATTATGTAGATTCTAATGATTCTTCTGCAAAAGAGATTGCACTTCGTGATGGAAATGGTGTATCATATAAGGTAGTTAAAGGGCAGGTTATCGCAAAGACTCCGTTTATAGGATACTTAAGCCAGCTGTGCTTTTCAGCAGTTGGAATTATTGTCACGGTAGTGATTTTTGCTGCAGGTGTAGCAATCATGATGTATGTAAACAAAATCAGCAAGGAAATCAACACCATGGTTGAACAGCAGACTGCATAGTGTGTCTGAATTCCCATCTGCGACATTAGAAAACCTGACTATTATAAAGCAGACCTTATGTTTGCGGAATAGGATAAGTTATGGATAGATACAGTGTGAGTAGGACAAAGAGGTCATTGTTTTATTTAATGATGGCCTTTTTGATTGTTGGATTTATAATTGCCGAGTGCATATTACCGAGTGAGAGAAGCCAGTCTGTAAGTGATAATAATATCACCTACGAGGGCAGCTTTACATGGGAGAAGTCCGATGGTGAAAGGGAGGCTATTGAAGTACCCGGCAGGTACGATGTTAAGCCGGGGGATACGATGGTTATAACTACTGTTCTGCCTGATGATTTCAATGCAAATGTCATGGCAATCAGAGCATCACTTCAGACAGTCAGATTTTACGTGGATGGCAGTCTGAGAGCAGAGTATGATACAAAGGACACGAGACCCTTCGGTAAGGATTCCGCGAGCAGATATGTATTTTGCAATATGTCGGAGGATGATGCCGGCAAAGAGCTGCGCATTGAGCTGACGAGCCATGCATCCAACTATTCAGGCGTTGTAAATACAGTATACTGTGGAGATAAGAGCGATATATGGACAAATATATTTCATAATAGTTCAAGAGAGACGATTATAGCATTTTTCATTTTTTTTGCTGCTGTAGTGTCTGTTATGTTCAGTATAGCACTCAGTATTGTATACAAGACACATTTTGACATGGAGTATGTAGGCTGGTGTATGCTTCTTGGGGCAATATGGATGCTTGGTGAATCGAAGCTGCGTCAGATGCTGGTGCCGAATGCATCTGTTTTGGCGGCTATGTGCTTTGTGGTTATTCTGATTAGTCCTATTGCTGTTTCGATTTATATTGACAGCATACAGGGCGGGCGTTATACAAGAGTGTATACATGCATAGAGGCGCTTGCGGCTGTGAATTTAATTGTCTGCACATCACTGCAGCTTTTTGGTGTGTGCGATTATATAGAGACTCTGCCGGCAGGACAGGGAATGCTTGCTGTATGCTGCGTGGTCGTCATCACAACATTTATCATTGATATAATTAAACACAGGGCTTTGGGATACAGACCAGAGATGGTTGCCATGATTGTGGCACTTGTTCTAGCGCTTATAGAGGCTGCATCTGTGTACTTTGTTGTCACCATGTCAGGTTTATTTATCGGAATAGGCCTTATTGTGATTTTGTTTGTCAATATCATAGTCACAATAAAAAGAATCAGCGAGATAGAATACAAGAGCCAGAAGGAAGAGAGTGATAAGCTTAGAAATCAGACAGAGAGAGTTTCCCTTCAGATGATGAAGACACTTGCTGCTACAATTGAGGCAAAGGACGATTATATGAGAGGTCACTCATACAGAGTCGCAGAGTATTCTGCTCTCATAGCAAAGCAGCTTGGCTGGAGTGAGCATGATGTGGAAAATCTTAGAAATGCTGCATATCTGCATGATATCGGAAAGATTGGCGTGCCTGATACTATTTTAAATAAGCCAACCAGGCTGACTGATGAAGAGTTTGCCGCCATAAAGAGCCATACTGTGATGGGCGCAGATATTTTAAAGGATATTACCCTGTTAGACCATCTGGTGGATATTGCAAGGAATCATCATGAGCGCTACGATGGAAAGGGCTATCCTGACGGACTGGTGGGAGAGGAGATACCGCTTTCTGCCCGTATAGTGTGTGTGGCGGACAGCTATGATGCCATGAGGTCGCGCAGGATTTACAGGAATGCCCTGCCAGATGAAGAAATCCGAAGGGAGCTTTTGGATAACTGCAGCACTCAGTTTGATCCGCAGATTTCGAGTATGTTTGTTGATATGCTTGACAATGGCATGGTTGTGATTGATGAGGATAATCCGGCGGCTCAGGGCTACCGTGATAATGCGGCTATCGAGTCAGTGGCAGACAAATTCATATCTGAGGTCATGAAGACCATGAGCAGTCAGGAAAAAGCCGATAGTGTTGATTATCTGACAGGGCTTTACATGCGAAGTCGTGGACAGCAGGTAATAGCAGCCCTGATGCAGGATAATGATGGCTGTCTTGCCTTCATAGATATGGATAATCTTAAAAAAGTCAATGATGTGCATGGTCACAAGGCGGGTGACAGGGCACTTAAGCTTATAGGTAATCTCCTTGCTAAAGAGACTGAGAATGAGACCTTTGCAGCCTGCAGGCTTGGAGGTGACGAGTTCCTCATCTTTATGCCATATTCTGACAGGGCAAGCGTGGAGAGTGTTATAAAGCGCATATTTGAGGGCTTCGAGAGCGCCAGGGAAGCAGACTGTGAGATAAAGGAGGCCGCTCTTTCAGCAGGACTGTGCATGACGACAAAGGGAGCCATGTTTGAAAGTGACTACACAAAGGCAGATAAGGCACTTTACTATGTGAAGCAGAACTGTAGGGGTTCATATTTCTTCTATGAGCAGCTCTTAGCTGACAATAAGGAGAATACAAATCTGAGTGCGGATTTACGAAACGTGGCAAAGCTTTTAAAGGAGAGTGGCAGCTATACAGGTGCGCTGGATTTAAACTACAGAGAGTTTGCAAGAATCTATGAGTTCGTGAACAATGTAGGAGATAGACACAAGCACAACTGCTATCTGGTCATGGTGACTATGAACACTCTGCCGGAGCAGCTTGCAGATATCGAGGAAATTGAGAAGGCACTTGACTGCATGGAGCAGTCTATCCGCAGCAAGATCAGAAAGGTGGATGTCTGCACGCGCTACAGCTCAATGCAGTATCTTATCATACTATTTGAACCACAGGAAAATCAGATTCCAAATGTCATGGAGAGAATCTTTATGCATTACTATAAACTCTGTGACAGAGAGGATTTCAAGCCACAGTATGAGTATATCAAGATGGCTGAGGCAAAATAAAATAGGGATTGTTAAATAATAGTCAATGTGGTATAGTTTTCTTCGAACGGTATTCGAAGGAAACTGTATCATGGAGGATGTGTTGTCACCTTATGACAGAGCATATCCGGCAGACACAAGGAACCTAAAAGCACATTGCTGCATCAGAATATGAAGCAGACAGCAAAGTGACAGGCGCGCGCAGGATAAATCGACCGCTGCCATACGGCATATGGCGGAGATTATATCGGCTGCGATATATGGAATGGTCTGACCGGCTTGGAAAGAAGGTGGTAGCATGAAAATAGGCATAATCGGCGCAGGCAGAGTTGGCTGTTCTATAGGTAAATATCTAAGAACAAAGGACATAGAGCTTGCAGGCTATTATGACGTGGATTCTGCGGCAACTAAGGAGGCTGCGGAGTTTACAAGGACAGAGAGCTTTGATTCGCTAAAGCAACTGGCGGATCAATCACAGATTATATTTATCACCACACCGGATTCATTTATTATACCGGTTTGGGAACAATTAAAAGAGCTGTCTCTAAGGAATCAGATTATATGTCATTGCAGTGGCGCATTATCATCCGATTCATTTTCCGGAAGGGAGAGCATGAGTGTATCATGCTGTTCAATTCATCCAATGTTACCGTTCAGTAACAGATTTTCATCATATGAGCAATTAAATAAAGCATTTTTCACAGTAGAAGGGCAGGATGCTGCGGTTGAAGCAATATCCGGGCTGTTTTGTTCTATTGGAAATGAGGTATGTCGCATTGATGGTGCTAAAAAGGCAAAATACCATGCAGCGGCGAGCATTTTAAGCAATCAGGTGATTGCTGTTCTTGACATGGGCTATTCTCTTTTGGAGGACTGTGGCTTTACAAGGGCTGAGGCGGTAAGAGCCACAGGTCAGCTTGTGATGCGCAATATCGAAAATGTACTTGAAGCAGGCTGTGACGGCGCACTGACCGGGCCAATCGAGAGAAACGATATTGAAACAGTGAAAAAGCATATTGCATGTATGCAAAATGACGATAGCGATAATGTCAGTTTGTACAAAATGCTTGGCACAAAACTGGTAAATATTGCTGAAAAAAAGAATCCTGATAAGGAATACACTCAGATGATGGAATTGTTAAGAGGCTGACAATACCGTAAATAGTTACGAAAAACGGATTGTTGCAGAAAGACAGAGGGATTGGACAATGAAAAATACAGCAGTAACTTTTAAACAGGCAAAGGAAAAGGGCGAGAAGCTCACGATGCTCACAGCATATGATTATTCTACAGCAAAGCTCATAGATGAGGCCGGAATCAATGCGATTTTAGTGGGAGATTCTCTCGGTATGGTGGTGCTTGGCTATGAGGATACACTTTCGGTCACTATGGAGGATATGATTCATCACAGTGCAGCGGTTTCAAGAGGCATAAAGGACACACTGCTTATTACAGATATGCCTTTTATGTCATATCAGACATCAGTATATGATGCCGTGGTCAATGCAGGGCGACTCGTGAAGGAGGGCCATGCGCAGGCAGTCAAGCTCGAGGGTGGCAAGGAGCTATGTCCACAGATAAAGGCTATCGTGGATGCATCAATTCCGGTATGTGCACATTTAGGGCTTACACCACAGTCAGTAAATGCATTTGGCGGCTTCAAGGTGCAGGGAAAGGGTGAAGAGGCAGCACAGAAGCTTCTTGACGATGCCCGTGCAGTTGAGGCGGCAGGAGCATTTGCAGTAGTGCTCGAGTGCGTGCCAAAGGCACTTGCCAAAAAAATCACAGAGAGCATAAGCATACCTACAATCGGTATCGGAGCGGGAGCAGACTGCGACGGCCAGGTGCTCGTATATCAGGATATGCTTGCCATGTATGCAAACATGAAGCCGAAATTTGTAAAGCAGTTTGCACAGGTCGGAAAAGAAATGAATGAGGCGTTCACAGCCTACAAAAAGGCTGTTGAGGAGGGAAGCTTCCCTGGTGAGGAGCATACCTTTAAGATGGATGAGACAATAATTGACAAGCTGTATTAGTATCGAAAATAGTATTGAAGAATATTTACAAAAAATAGCTACGAAAAATAAAAGAATAAGGAGACATAAAATGTTAATATACGGACAAATCGAACAGGTAAGAGAAGCAGTAAAGGCATGGAAAAAAGAGGGCAAAAGCGTTGGCTTTGTACCTACAATGGGATACCTCCACGAGGGACACAAGAGCTTAATCGATGCGGCAAGACGCGAGAATGACAAGGTTGTAGTGAGTATTTTTGTAAATCCAATGCAGTTTGGCCCTGCAGAGGATTTAGACAGCTATCCACGTGATTTAAACAGGGATGCAAAGCTTTGTGAGGATGCGGGCGTTGACATTATTTTCCATCCTGAGCCTGAGGAGATGTATGCAGACGGCTTCTGCTCATATGTGGATATGAATGGCCTCACAACTGAGCTTTGTGGAAAAACAAGACCTATCCATTTTAGAGGTGTGCAGACAGTTGTCCTGAAGCTGTTTCACATTGTGACACCTGACCGTGCATACTTTGGACAGAAGGATGCACAGCAGCTTGCGGTCATAAAGCGTATGGTAAAGGATTTAAATGTTGACACAGAAATCATCGGCTGCCCAATCATCCGTGAGGAGGATGGACTGGCAAAGAGCTCAAGAAACACATATTTAAGTGAGGATGAAAGACAGGCAGCGCTTGTACTGAGCAGAAGCTTAAAAATCGGAAAGCAGCTCGTAGAGGATGGCGAAAAGAGTGCAAAAGCGATAAAGGATGCAATCACAGCAGAGATAAACAAGGAGCCGCTTGCAAGAATTGATTATGTAGATGTGGTTGATTTTGAAACAATTACACCGGTTGATGAGATTAAGGGAACAACACTCGTGGCAATTGCTGTCTATATCGGAAAGACAAGGCTGATTGACAATTTTATTGCGTAGACGGACAAGAAACGATTATTGAAAAGAGGTACAAACAATGAATTATACAATGCTTAAGGGCAAAATACACAGAGCGGTGGTCAAGCAGGCTGACTTAAACTACGTGGGAAGCATCACTGTAGATACAAAGCTGCTTGAGGCAGCAGGCATCTTGGAGTATGAGATGGTACAGATTGTCGATGTGGAAAACGGAAACAGATTCGAGACCTACACCATCGCCGGAGAGCCGGGCTCAGGCATGATATGCTTAAACGGCGCAGCCGCCAGACAGGTTGCAGTCGGTGACCATGTGATACTCATGTGCTATGCGCAGATGACACCGGAGGAAGCAAAGGAGCATCATCCGAAGGTTGTGTTTGTGGATGATGAAAACAAGATAGCGCGTGTGACAAATTATGAGAAGCATGGAAAGCTGACGGAGGATTTTATTTAACAATAGAAAAATCAAGTCTGCTGTAGTATAATAATTTATCGGGTAAAATATCATGTATTTATGCGGGAGGTAAATATGTACACAGCAGACGAAAAGAGATACGACACAATGAGATATAACAGATGCGGCAGGAGCGGACTTAAGCTTCCTGTTGTATCGCTTGGTCTATGGCACAATTTCGGTGATTTTTCATCGTATGACAACATGAAGCAGATGTGCTTCACAGCCTTTGACCATGGCATCACTCACTTTGACCTGGCAAACAACTATGGTCCTGAATACGGCAGCGCAGAGAAGCACTTCGGGCTTATCCTGAAGGAGCATCTGTCAGCATACCGCGATGAGCTCATCATCAGCTCAAAGGCAGGCTATGATATGTGGAAGGGACCATACGGCAACTGGGGCAGCCGCAAGTATCTGATTGCAAGCCTTGATCAGAGCCTTAAGAGAATGGGACTCGACTATGTGGATATTTTCTATCATCACAGAATGGACCCTGAGACACCGCTTGAGGAAACAATGGGAGCACTCGACCAGATAGTAAAAAGCGGAAAAGCACTCTATGTCGGACTGTCAAATTATGATGGCGAGACCATGAAGAGAGCCTGCGAGATTCTTACTGATTTGAAATGTCCGTTTATCATCAACCAGAATTCATACAATATATTCAACCGTACAATAGAGCAAAACGGCTTGAAGCAGGCTGCAAGAGAGTGCCAAAAGGGCATCATCTCATTCAGCCCGCTCGCACAGGGAATGCTCACAGACCGTTACCTGAACGGCATTCCGGATGACAGCCGTATAAAGACAGACGGTCGCTTTTTGAATCAGGAAAAGCTCGCTTTGCACATCGAGCAGATTAAGAAGTTAAATGAATTAGCCACAAAACGTGGTGAGACACTTGCACAGATGGCTCTCAAGTGGGTGGTAAAGGATGATGACGTGACAAGTGTACTTGTCGGTGCCTCAAAGCCACAGCAGATTCTTGAAAACTTAAAGGTTATGGAGGGCACAGGCTTTTCAGAGGAAGAGCTTAAGATGATTGATGAGATAGTGGGAGTATAGCAAGAAATAAACATAACTGTTGCTATGTTTAAAAAAACAGTCATAGAGCCAAACGCAAAGTCGCAGAACTACTAATAAGAGAAAAAAAGCTGATTTGGTGTTGACTTTAGTTAGGTTTGCATATAATATATATGTAGAAGCAGAAGCTTCTTCGGGGTGTTTGTCAGAAGAACCCGTCATAAAAAACTGAAGAAATTGTGAGGGGTTCGTCAGATGCACCTGTCTAAAAAAAGCTGAAGATATTGATCTTGAAGGGAACTGAAAAAGTTCCCTTTTTTCATTGATAGATCACAAAGGAGAAGTATGGAACCAATATTATGTTATATAAGGGAAAGCTATTTTAAAGAGCAAAAGGATTTGAAAAAAGTTTTAGATCCAGGAGATACTAGCAAACAATCGAAGCGAACACATTTATGTATAAAAGTGGAAATAGATAGTAACCAGTATTATATACCACTTCGAAACAATCTTGGGGATGCAGTGCGTAAATTTGGTAGAATAGGACACTCTGTGCCTTCGGCTAAAAGAAAAAATGCTGGTCTTGATTATCGCTATGCGTTAATTATAAATGATAGTCAATACATTGAACTACAGACAGAATTGAAGATTCCAAATTCGCAGTATAGGTGTATCAGGAATGATATGGATATTATTACAAAAGAATTTGAAACATATTTGAGAGGTTATGTTAAGGCGGTTAAGAAAAAACGAAATGAAAAAGAACCGCTTTACAGAGAATCAAGTCTGATTAACTTTATTGACTGTTTTGACATTTGATGTATATATACAAATTCTGTACTAGTATTAAACCAGATAAAGCAGGAGAAGCCATCATATCATTATAATTTTGGTTGCAAGAATTTAGTTTATGCTATAAAATATTTATAACTGTATGCAGATATTTAATAATCATAATATCTGTCTGTATAATAAAATACGCATAAAGAGGACGAAAGAATGATCAACAAATTAGTAGACAAAATCAAGAAAACAAACGCACCTATCGTAGTAGGTCTTGACCCGATGCTTTCATATGTGCCTGAGCACATCACAAAGAAGGCATTTGATGAGCTTGGAGAGACACCGGCCGGTGCAGCGGAGGCTATCTGGCAGTACAACAAGGCTATTGTGGATGCCACATATGACCTGATTCCTGCGGTAAAGCCACAGATTGCCATGTATGAGCAGTTTGGAGTGGAGGGCCTTAAGGCATTCCAGAAGACAGTGGATTACTGTCACGAGAAGGATCTCGTGGTTATCGGAGATGTAAAGCGTGGAGATATCGGCTCAACATCGGCTGCATACGCCACAGGACATCTCGGAAAGGTACAGATCGGCAGCAAGAGCTATTCTACCTTTGATGAGGATTTTGCCACTGTCAATCCGTACCTTGGAACAGACGGTATCAAGCCATTCGTAGATGTATGCAAGGAGGAGAAGAAGGGTATCTTCATTCTTGTAAAGACATCTAATCCATCAAGTGGAGAGTTCCAGGACCGTATGATTGACGGACGCCCATTATATGAGTGGGTAGGCGAGAAGGTTGCAGAGTGGGGAGCTGACTGCATGGGTGATTCATACAGCTATGTAGGTGCGGTTGTCGGTGCAACATACCCTGAGCAGGGTAAGATTCTTCGTAAGGTAATGCCAAAGAGCTTCATCCTCGTACCGGGCTACGGCGCACAGGGAGGCAAGGGAGCAGACCTTGTTCATTTCTTCAATGAGGACGGACTTGGTGCGATTGTCAATTCATCACGTGGAATCATCTGCGCATACAAGCAGGATAAGTACAAGGATATGGGCATCACAGAAGAGAATTTTGCAGATGCATCACGCAAGGCAGTTGAGGATATGATTGAGGATATTTCAGGAGCACTTGCAAATCGTTAATAAGTCATTCAGAAAGCTTAATATATTAACAAACGAAACCAGGGAGATAAAATGGCAGAGAAATTTGAGGAGATTGCAGTTGTAGTTGACCAGAGCTCACTCGGCAATGGCATCTATGACCTCACACTTAAGACAGACAAAATTGCAAAGGCAGCAAGGGCAGGACAGTTTGTATCGGTTTACTCAAACGACAAGAGTAAGCTGCTTCCGCGTCCGATAAGCCTTTGTGGCATAAACAGAGCTGATGACACCATCCGCCTCGTATACCGTGTGACAGGTGAAGGCACGGGAACAGAGGAATTTTCAAAGCTTGTCAGGGGCGATAAGGTAAGGATTTTAGGACCTCTTGGAAACGGCTTTACAGTAGAGCCGGGAAAGAAGGCATTTCTTATCGGCGGAGGAATCGGAGTGCCGCCTATGCTGCAGCTTGCGAAGGATATAAATGCAGGCATTGTGCAGACAGCAGGTGAAGAAAAAAATCCGGGACAGGCAGGTGCAGTATGCGATATGAACATCGTCATGGGCTATCGCGATGAGAATACCTTCCTGCTAGATGAGTTTAAGGAGCAGGCAGCTTCCTTTGTAGCTACAGAGGACGGCAGTGTCGGCACAAAGGGCAATGTCATCGATGCAATAAAGGAGAATGCTCTTGAGGCAGACGTGATTTATGCATGTGGACCTATGCCTATGCTTCGTGCACTCAAGGCTTACGCTGCAGAGCATGATATGGACTGCTTTATATCAATGGAGGAGCGCATGGCATGTGGAATCGGCGCATGCCTTGCGTGCGTATGCAAAACAAATGACAAGGATGCCCACAGCAATGTAAACAACAAGCGTATATGCAAAGAGGGACCTGTTTTTGATGCGAAGGAGGTGGAGCTGTAATGAGTAATATGTCAGTAAATGTGGCCGGTGTTGAGTGGAAAAATCCTGTTACAGTTGCATCCGGCACATTCGGCTCCGGTGCAGAGTACAGCGAGTTTGTTGATTTAAACAGACTTGGTGCAGTCACTACAAAGGGTGTTGCGAATAAGCCGTGGGAGGGAAATCCTACACCGAGAGTAGCAGAGGTGTACGGCGGCATGCTCAATGCAGTCGGACTTCAAAATCCCGGCATCGAGCTTTTCTGCAAGAGGGATATTCCTTTTTTAAAGCAGTTTGATACAAGGATTGTGGTAAATGTCTGCGGTCATTCGCTTGACGAGTATCTTGATGTGGTAAAGCGTCTTGCGGATGAGCCTATTGATATGATGGAAATAAATATCTCATGCCCTAATGTTAAGGAGGGCGGAATTGCCTTCGGAACAGATCCAAAGGGCGTTGAGACAATCACAAGCGAGATTAAAAAATATGCAAAGCAGCCTGTTATCATGAAGCTTTCTCCAAATGTCACAAGCATTGCAGAGATAGCAAGGGCGGCAGAGGCCGGTGGAGCTGATGCGGTTTCGCTCATCAATACCATTACAGGCATGAAGATTGATATAAACAGAAGAAGCTTTGTGCTGGCAAACAAGACAGGCGGCATGAGCGGTCCGGCTGTACATCCGGTTGCAGTGCGCATGGTTTACGAGACAGCACATGCAGTCAATATCCCGATTATCGGAATGGGCGGTATCACAAACGCTGCCGATGCCATCGAGATGATACTTGCCGGAGCTACGGCAGTTTCAGTCGGCACAGCAAACTTTGTGAATCCAAAGACCACAGAGCAGATAGTGGATGGCATCGCAGAGTACATGGACAAGTATGGAGTAAAGGATATTTCAGAGCTTGTCGGTGCGGTTGACAGATAGAGCATAAGGGATAGACGGAGGAGAAAATAATGATTCTGGCAGCAGATTACGTGCCTTCTATGTATGCCACAGTCTGGGCGCTTGTACCACCTGTTGTGGCTATAGTTCTGGCACTTATTACAAAGGAGGTCTACAGCTCATTATTCGTTGGAATAGTGATCGGCGGACTGTTTTATGGAAATGTATTTCAGTCTGGTTTTTCAGCTGAGAGATCAGTGCTTCACATATTCGAGGACGGGCTTGTCGGAGTGCTATCGGATCCGGACAATGTGGGAATACTGATATTTTTAGTCGTGCTCGGTGTCATGGTGAGCATGATGAACAAGGCAGGCGGCTCGGCGGCCTTTGGAGAATGGGCTAGTGAGCACATAAAGACAAGAATCGGTGCCCAGCTTGCAGCTATAATGCTTGGAGTGCTCATATTTATAGATGATTACTTCAACTGTCTGACAGTGGGAAGTGTGATGCGCCCTGTCACCGACAAGCATCAGGTTTCCAGAGCAAAGCTTGCATATCTGATAGATGCCACAGCAGCGCCTGTGTGCATCATCGCACCTATATCATCGTGGGCAGCCGCAGTCACAGGCTTTGTAAAGGGAGAGGATGGCTTTTCTATTTTCATAAAGGCCATTCCATACAATTACTATGCGCTCTTTACAATTGTCGCCATGGTGACAATTGTTATCTTGCAGGTGGATTTCGGTCCGATGGCAAAGCATGAAGCCAATGCCAAAAAGGGCGATTTATTTACCACAGGAGACAGACCTTATGCAGAGTCAAAGCAGGATGTGATAAAGGGCAAGGGAAAGGTTATAGACCTTGTATTTCCTATACTGGTGCTCATAATATGCTGCATCATAGGAATGATATACACAGGAGGCTTTTTTGACGGAACAGGCTTTGTCGATGCGTTTGCAGGCAGCAATGCGTCGATTGGTCTTATGCTCGGAAGCTTCTTTGCACTGATAATCACCATATGCTTTTACTCAATCAGAAGGGTGCTAAGCTTTACGGATTGCTGTAATTCAATCCCTGAGGGCTTTAAGGCGATGGTACCTGCAATACTTATACTGACCTTTGCATGGACACTAAAGACCATGACAGAAAGCCTTGGTGCCAAGGAATTTGTCGCAGGCTTGGTGGGAGGCGTATCAGGACCACTCCTTGGACTGTTCCCGGCAATCATATTCCTGGTGGGAGCCTTCCTTGCTTTTGCAACAGGAACCTCATGGGGCACCTTCGGCATACTCATACCGATAGTAGTAAACATCTTCTCAGGCACAAACCATACGATGATGATCATCTCAATCTCAGCATGTATGGCAGGTGCAGTATGCGGAGACCACTGCTCACCGATATCCGATACCACCATCATGGCATCTGCCGGAGCCCAGTGCAACCATATGAACCATGTGTCCACACAGCTTCCGTACGCTGTGCTTGTGGCTGCCGTATCGTGCCTGACCTACATCATAGCAGGCTTTGTCAGAAATCCTATAGTACCTTTTATCATAGGAGTGCTTATCCTGATTGGAACCTTTGTCGGAATCAAGTATATCACGAGAACCGATAAAGCAAATGAACAAGCGTAAGTAGCTAAAAAGAGTTCTATTTTTTGCAGACTTTTAGTCTGCGGAATATAGAACTCTTTTTTAATGGCTATCAATAAAATTTATAGCCCGCTAACAAATATTAATAACCCTAATTACATTTACAAAAATATCAATTAGTGGTAACATATCAATAACTTAGAAATCATATTTGAATGGTAGGAAATCCTAACCATACAAACTAAGCACAAACTCATAACAAACATTAACAAAAAAGAGGTAATATCAATGGCAAAAATTGCAAAGCAGCTCACAGAGCTGATAGGTCACACTCCGCTTCTGGAGCTGACCAACTATGAAAAAGCCCTTGGGCTTGAAGCAAAAATCATAGCAAAGCTTGAGTATTTCAATCCGCTCGGAAGTGTCAAGGACAGGGTGGCGGCAGCTATGATAGAACAGGGCATAAAGGATGGAAAAATAAATCAGGACACAATAATAATAGAGCCGACAAGCGGCAATACCGGAATCGGACTTGCGTTTGTGGCAGCCTCAAAGGGACTTCACCTGATACTTATCATGCCTGATACTATGAGTGTCGAGCGAAGAAAAATCGTCACAGCACTTGGTGCAGAGATAAAGCTCACACCGGGGCGTGAGGGCATGAAGGGTGCGATAGATGAGGCACAGAGACTTAAAGAGCATTATGGCAATGCCTTTATTCCGCAGCAGTTTGAGAATCAGGCAAATCCGGATATCCACAGAGCTACAACAGCTCAGGAAATCTGGGAGGATACAGATGGAAAGGTAGATATCTTTGTATCATCTGTCGGAACAGGCGGCACCTGTACAGGCACCGGGCTTGGATTGAGAGACCATAATCCTGATGTAAGGATAGTAGCTGTGGAACCAAAGAGCTCACCGGTGCTCTCAGGTGGAAGACCGGGACCACACAAGATACAGGGAATCGGAGCAGGCTTTATTCCAAAGGTTATGCGCATGGATATAGTGGATGAGGTGATTCCGGTGGAGAATGAGGCAGCCTTTGACAAGGCAAGAGAGGTTGCAAAGAGCGACGGACTTCTCGTTGGCATATCCTCAGGAGCAGCAATATATGCGGCAACAGAGCTTGCGAAAAGACCTGAGAACAAGGGAAAGAATATCGTGGTGCTGCTTCCGGATACAGGAGAAAGATACCTGTCCACACCGCTTTTTACAGTAAACTAATGGCATATAAACTGACGGCATAAGCTACTTTGCCGGAAACTGTAACATGAAAAATGAGAAACATACATGAGAAACATACATAAATATACGGCAGCCCTGCTGTCGACAGTGATGATTCTGTCACTTCTTCTGACAGGCTGCTCAGGCAGGAAGGATGACGGTACAGTCACCATAACCAATGTGTCGTATGATCCGACACGAGAGTTTTACGAGAAATATAACAAAATATTCGAGTCTTACTATGAGAGCGAGCACGGCAAAAAGATAAATGTGATTCAGTCACATGGCGGCTCGGGAGCGCAGGCGCGTTCGGTTGTGGAGGGCTGTAATGCAGATGTTGTCACACTGGCACTCGAGCATGACATAGACCTGATACAAAATACCGGCTTAATTGAAAAGGGCTGGATTGATGAATTTCCAAAAAGCTCTGCACCGTACACATCAACCATCGTTTTTCTTGTAAGAAAGGGCAATCCAAAGCATATAAGCGACTGGGATGACCTGGTGAAAAAGAATGTGGATGTGATTACACCGGATCCAAAGAGCAGTGGCGGAGCCTGCTGGAATTTCCTTGCGGCGCTAAGCTATGCGAAGACAAACTATGACAGCCAAAAGGAACAGAAATCGTTTATGAAGAAGCTGTATGAAAATGTTACAATTATGGACTCGGGTGCGAGAGGCTCAACAACTACATTTGTGGAAAACGGTCAGGGAGATGTGCTCATAGCGTGGGAAAACGAGGCACTTACGACCATGGATTCATATCCGGGTAAGTATGAGATAGTGAATCCGTCCGTCAGCATCTTAGCACAGCCCTCTGTTGCTATTGTGGATGACAATGCAAAGAGCAACGGAACACAAGAGGTAAGCAAGGAATACCTACAGTATCTCTACAGTGATGAGGCACAGCAGCTGATTGGCGAAAGTGGCTACAGACCAACAAATCAGGATATATTAAACCGGTTTTCCAACAAGTTTGATTTAAATATCATGCTTTGGAGCATAGAGGATTACGGCGGATGGAATGAAGCCTACAAGACATATTTCGATGATGGAGCAATGTTCGATGAAATATACGGCAACTGATAAAACAGCAAAAGAGAAAACTAAATCAAAGAACATAAAGACCAGAGTCATACCGGGCTACCATCTTTCGCTTGGAATAGTGGTCACGATGCTTTCAGTCATCGTTCTCATTCCGTTAGCATCAGTGCTTGTGTATTCGCTAAAGATATCGCCGGGCGATTTTGTGTCACTTATCATGAAGGAGAATGTGAGGAATGCCTTTATCACAAGCATCACCTCATCATTTATCGCAGCAATCGTAAATGTGGTATTTGGACTCATCGTGGCATGGACGCTTGTGAAGTACGATTTTCCCGGGAAATGGCTGCTCGACGGACTTATAGAGCTTCCGTTTGCACTGCCGACAGCGGTTGCGGGCATCACGCTCTCAAAGCTGTACTCAGGCACAGGCTTTTTTGGTAAGGGCCTTGGCAAGCTTGGAATAGATGTAGCTTACACACAGGCAGGAATAGTTGTGGCACTTGTTTTTGTAGGCATTCCATTCGTAATAAGAGCTGTACAGCCGGTGCTTGAAAAGATGGATAATACATATGAGGAGGCCGCTTATATGCTTGGCGCCACACCCTCTAAGACATTTTTTAGGGTAATACTTCCGGAACTTCGCCCGGCACTCTTAACAGGCTTTGGTCTTGCCTTTGCCAGAGGCATAGGAGAGTACGGAAGCGTCATCTACATATCAGGCAACAGCGCCAGACATAGGACACAGGTGGTATCCTACGTCATCATGCAGAAGCTTAGCTATATAGATTATGCCAGCGCGACTGCCATAGCACTTGTGATGCTTGTCATATCATTTTTACTGCTGTTATTTGTAAACATAGTGCAGGTTAAACAGTCACAGCGCACTAATTTGTTGTAGAAGGCTGCATATAAATCAAATGCGATGCACACAAACAGGAAAGGAGCACAATGCGATGACCGAACAGGTAAAGCTTGAAAGAAGAAAAAAGATCACAAAGATAATACTCGTCACTGTCACGGTGCTCTTTATATTTGTCATGCTTGTAGTTCCGCTTTTTTCTGTGATGGCAAGTGCCTTAAAGGAGGGGTTTGGATTCTATCTGAAAGCTATCTCCACAAGCTACGTGTTTTCAGCACTCAAGGTGACTTTGATTGCAACAGTTTTTGCGGTAGTTATCAACACCTTCTTTGGAATATGGACAGCGTGGCTGTTGACCAGGTTTTCGTTTAAAGGAAAACAGGTGCTTGCAACACTTATTGATATACCGTTTTCTATTTCTCCGGTCATCGTAGGACTTGCGTATCTTATGACCTTCGGACGGCTTGGGTGGTTTTATCCGGTTATCAGATGGTTCAATGAGATATTCGGCACGAATGTGAGAATCACCTTTGCAATACCGGGAGTTGTGCTTGCTACGATATTTGTCACGTTTCCGTATGTGTCAAGGGAAATTATACCGGTGCTCAATGCAGAGGGAAAGGATGAGGAAGAAGCCGCAGCGCTGATGGGAGCATCCGGCTTTACGATATTTCGGAAAATAACACTTCCGCAGATGAAGTGGAGCCTGATTTATGGAATCATACTTTGTACGGCGAGAGCCCTCGGCGAGTTCGGTGCGGTAAATGCGCTCTCGAAGACAAGAGGCGAGACATTTACACTGCCGCTTGAGATTGATGCCTTGTATATGTCGGGCACAGACAGCTCGATAACATCGGCATTTGCTGTATCGTCGATACTGTTAATTATTGCATTAATCATTCTTTTTGCAAGAAATATAGTTGAGCATAAATTTAAGAAATTACACTGAGATATATGGGAAATATGATTTACACTAATGAAATTTGTTACTGCTTACACAACGGTGTGGCAGACAGCTATAGAGTTGCTGTACTAAGAAAGCAGGAAGGAGATAACGTATATGTACGTTGAGATGAAAAATATATACAAAAAATACGGAGACTTCCTGGCATCCGATAATGTGAGCTTTGGAGTGGAAAAGGGAAAGCTTGTGGCGCTGCTTGGTCCGTCCGGCAGTGGCAAGACAACACTTCTTCGTATGATAGCAGGGCTTGAGACGCCAAATTCAGGTGACATATATATAGATGGAAAGCGAGTGAATGATATTCCGGCCTCGAAGAGAGGCATAGGCTTTGTGTTTCAGAACTATGCGCTGTTTAGATACATGACAATATACGACAATGTGGCATTTGGGCTGGAGCTTCAGAAGATGCCGAAAAAGCTCATAAAGGAGCGTGTTACAAAGCTTCTTGAGATGACAGGCTTGTCGGGGCTTGAAAAGAGATATCCGAATCAGCTTTCCGGAGGACAACGTCAGAGAGTGGCATTTGCAAGGGCGCTGGCGCCGAATCCACAGGTGCTTTTACTGGATGAGCCATTTGCCGCGATAGATGCAAAGGTGCGAGGTGAGCTTCGTACCTGGCTGAAGGAGCTGGTCGAAAAACTTGGGATCACAAGCATTTTCGTCACACATGATCAGGATGAGGCTGTTGAGGTGGCAGATGAAATCATTATTACAAACCACGGCACGATAGAGCAGATGGGGACACCTCTTGAGATATACAAGTCGCCTGATACACCTTTTGTGGCGCAGTTTATAGGACACACCACAGTCGTTGAAAACTATGACAGGCTAAAGGGCTTTGACAGGATAGAAAATGCCGACAAGGCGGTAATCAGACCTGAGTTTATCAAGATATCAAAGAGCGGCAACTTAGACCGCTATCAGTCAGCGGCAGAGGAGGGCATCGTTACAGATGTGGTATTCAGAGGAAACAGGATGGATATCACAGTCAGCATAAACGGCATCGAGGTGGTCGGCGAGCGCTCACTTGAAAAGGACCTGATAGCAGTCGGCGAGAAAGTACATGTGCTGATTTACAGGCTGTATATATTTGATGAAGAGAAAACATACCTGATGGAAAACAGCGAGATGCAGGAGCAGGATGTATTCTACATTTAGATATAGGAATCGTCTAAAGCTTGTGATTGAAAGAGGAAGCAGAGGAAGATAAATGAAGATAGAAAACAAAAAAATCCTACACACGGACATCCTCATAATAGGAGGTGGCACGGCGGGCTGTTATGCAGCGCTCACCATCCGTGAGAAATCGGATTATTCGATTATAATTGCAGAGAAAGCGAACATAAAGCGAAGCGGATGCCTTGCAGCAGGTGTCAATGCGATAAATGCATACATAGTAAAGGGCAGAAAGCCTGAGGACTATGTAGACTACGCCAAAAAGGATGCTGACGGCATAGTAAGGGAAGACTTACTCATGACTATGTCAGAGGGCTTAAACCGTGTGACGGACAAGATGGAAAAGCTTGGACTTGTCATATTAAAGGATGAAAACGGTGAGTATGTAGCCAGAGGAAACCGTAATATCAAAATAAACGGTGAGAACATGAAGCCGCTTTTGGCAGAAGCTGTTTCAAAGCTTACGGACTGTACAGTGATAAACAGAATCAATATCACGGACTATATAGTTGAGGACAACACCATAAAGGGTGCATACGGATTTTCAATCGAGGATGCTACAGCCTATGAAATCAGGGCTAAAAAGGTGCTCTGTGCTACAGGCGGAGCGGCCGGTTTATACAGACCAAACAATCCCGGCTTTTCAAGGCACAAGATGTGGTATCCACCTTTCAACACAGGCGCCGGATATGCGATGGGCATAAGAAGCGGAGCTGAGATGACTACCTTTGAGATGAGATTTATCGCACTCAGATGCAAGGACACAATTGCACCGACAGGAACAATTGCACAGGGAGTCGGGGCAAAGCAGGTCAATTCACTTGGAGAGGTTTACGAGACAAAATACGGCCTTACCACATCAGAGCGTGTATACGGAACGGTCATGGAAAATCTCGAGGGAAGAGGTCCTTGCTACTTAAGGACAGAGGGCATCTCTCCACAGCAGGATGAGTCATTAATAAAGGCATATCTCAACATGGCACCAAGCCAGACACTCAAGTGGGTGGAGGCAGGTAAGAATCCAAGTGAGCAGAATGTGGAGATAGAGGGCACTGAGCCGTATATCGTAGGTGGCCACACAGCGAGCGGCTACTGGGTAAATACCGAGCGTGAGACTACAATCCACGGACTTTATGCTGCTGGAGATGTGGCAGGAGGATGTCCACAGAAATACGTTACAGGAGCTATGGTAGAGGGCGAAATCGCTGCGATAGATATGGTTTCAAAGCTAGATGCAGATACCTCCGACGGAAGTCCTGACACATCGGCATTTGATGAGAAAAAGGCGCTTGACGCAAAAGCTTCAGAGTACGACCATTTCCTCACTGAAAGGTCTCAGATGTTTACAACAGAGGCTATCGAGGAAGCCATGCAGAAGGTCATGGACAACTACGCAGGCGGTATTTCCACACATTATCAGTTCAACGGCAAGCAGCTTGCCCTGGCAAAGGAAAAGATAAATCATCTGATAGAGCTGACCGGTGATTTATATGCATCGGATATGCATGAGCTTATGTTCATATATGAGCTTAAGGAGAGGCTTACGGTATGTCTTTCGGTCATAGCACATCTTGGTGCAAGAAAGGAGACCAGATGGCACAGCTTTGCCGAGAATCTGGATTATCCCGACAAGAGTGATGACTGGATGAAATACGTCAATTCCAGATATGAAAACGGGCAGCTTCATATGATATACAGAGAGCTTGTCGGAAGGGAGGCGCGTTATGAGCATAATGATTGATAAAGCAAAGTGTAAGGGCTGTGGCATGTGTACGAGTGTATGCCCCGGAAGCCTGATATATCAGGACTCAGAGAAAAAAGCCTTTATCAAATATCCTAAGGACTGCTGGGGCTGTGCCTCATGCATCAAGGAATGTCATTTTGGCGCTATTGCTCTTTATCTTGGAGCAGACATAGGAGGCATGGGAAGTCTCATGACAGTAAAAAGCACACCGGATACGCTGACCTGGGATATCAAAAAGCGCGACGGAAGCAAGGAAGAGATTCTTATCAACAAGAAGGAATCCAATAAATATTAAAGAAAAGGATGGTAACAGACATGGGTGAATTATCACATCTTGACGAACTCGAAGCAGAGGCAATATACATAATACGTGAAGTAGCCGCAGAGTGCGAGAAGCCGGTTATGTTGTACTCAATTGGAAAGGACAGCTCGGTAATGCTTCATCTTGCAATGAAGGCATTTTATCCGGAGAAGCCGCCATTTCCGTTTTTACATGTAAATACAACCTGGAAATTCCATGAGATGATAGAATTCAGAGATCGCATCGCTAAGGAAAAGGGCATCGAGATGCTTGAATATATAAATCAGGATGGCGTAAAGCAGGGCATCAATCCATTTGACCACGGCTCAGCATACACAGATATCATGAAGACACAGGCGCTCAAACAGGCGCTCGACAAATACGGCTTTACGGCAGCGTTTGGCGGCGGCCGAAGAGACGAGGAGAAATCAAGAGCCAAGGAGCGAATCTTCTCCTTCAGAAATGAAAACCACGCATGGGATCCAAAGAACCAGCGCCCGGAGATGTGGAAGCTCTACAACTCAAGAATCAAAAAGGGCCAGGAGGTGCGAGTTTTCCCACTGTCAAACTGGACAGAGAAGGATATCTGGCAGTATATAAAGAGAGAGAATATCGAGATTCCTTCACTTTACTTTGCAAAGGAAAGACCTGTTGTATACAGAGACGGTAATATCATCATGGTAGATGACGACAGAATGAAGCTTCGTCCGGGTGAGAAAATCCAGATGAAGAGTGTACGTTTCAGAACTCTCGGCTGCTATCCACTGACAGGTGGTGTGGAGTCGACAGCGGATACACTTGATGAGATTATTGATGAGACACTCAGTGCTGTTTCCTCAGAGAGAACCACCCGTGTCATAGACAACGAGGCGGCAGGCAGCATGGAAAGAAGAAAGAGGGAGGGATATTTCTAAAATGAGCGGATTACTTAAATTTATTACATGTGGAAGCGTGGACGACGGAAAATCAACTCTGATCGGACATATATTATACGATTCAAAGCTGCTCTATGCAGATCAGGAAAAGGCATTGGAGCTTGACAGTAAGGTCGGAAGCCGTGGCGGCGCCATCGACTACTCACTCCTCCTCGACGGACTGATGGCAGAGAGAGAGCAGGGAATCACAATCGATGTGGCTTATCGTTACTTCACAACAGATAAGAGAAGCTTTATCGTGGCAGATACACCGGGCCATGAGGAGTACACAAGAAACATGGCTGTAGGTGCATCCTTTGCAGACCTTGCGGTAATTTTAATAGATGCAAAGCAGGGCGTATTGGTTCAGACAAGAAGACACGCAAGAATCTGCGCGCTCATGGGAATCAACTACTTTGTATTTGCTGTAAACAAGATGGATCTTGTAGGCTACGACGAGAAGCGTTTCGATGAAATCACAAAGCAGATTATTGAGCTTACAAAGGAGCTTGAACTCAAAAATGTAGTAATAATTCCTGTTTCTGCAACAGAGGGTGACAATGTCACAACAAAGTCTGAGAATATCCCATGGTACAAGGGACCTGCTCTCTTATCATACCTTGAGGATGTTGACATAAAGGATGAGAACGAGGAAGAGGGCTTTTACATGCCTGTACAGAGAGTCTGCCGTCCTGACCACACCTTCCGTGGATTCCAGGGCCAGATAGAGGCCGGAGAGGTAAAGGTTGGCGATGAAATCACCACACTGCCAAGCAATGAGACAGCACATGTAAAAAGCATCCATGTGGGTGATAAGCTAAGTGATAGCGCATTTACAGGCCAGCCGGTTACAATCCAGCTTGACAGAGAGGTGGACGTATCAAGAGGCTGCGTGCTCACAATCGGTTCAGGAGCAAAGGTGGCTTCATCCATCACAGCTACAATACTCTGGATGGATGACGATGAGCTCTTTAAGGGAAAGAATTTCTTCTTCAAGCTTGGTACCAAGTCAATACCGGGCATCGTAACAGAGATAGAGCATACCATCGACGTAAACACAGGTGAGGAAAAGCCTGCCGACAAGCTTAAAAAGAACGAGATAGCAGTTGTAAAGATTGCATTCTCGGACAAGATAGTCTGCGATAAGTTCAAAAATCACAAGACACTTGGTGAGTTCATCTTAATCGACCGTGTGACGGATATGACATCTGCCTGTGGTGTGGTTGAAGAGGTACACACAGAGGAAAGCGGCCTCTACGAGGGCAGAGTAGACAGAAACGTAAGAGCTGCAATCAAGGGCCAGAAGGCAATCACCGCCGTATTCGTAGACGGAGTGGATGGGGTAAACCGTGGCTTTGTGGAGGATGTCGAGAAAGCCTTAAATATAGACGGACGCCATACTTATCTCTACGCACCAAAGGAGGGTGAGGACTTCGTAAATGTAGTCAAGCACCTAAGCCATGCCGGAATACTCGTACTTCTGCTCATCAGCCAAAAGCAGGAGAAGGCGCTTGAAGCCGACAAAGTTGAGTTCACAAAGGACTGGAACAAAAACGGCAGAGATGTGGACAAGGTTGCGGAGTTTATCAAAAAGCAGTCAGTATATGACGGTGTGATTGTAAACACAAGTGAGTATATCTGATAAAAATATATAAGCAGATGAACAGCATCCCATATTCATTTAATATGAAGGGATGCTGTTTTTGTAACCAATTTCCACGTTGAAAAGCACGCTCCAATGTGGTAAAATTGACAAAGATAATTTAAAGAAAAACACACAGGAGGATTAACATACAATGGAAAGCTACAAGAGCGAATTTATAGATTTCCTACCTGCTCCTTTATCTTAACCCTTGTGAATGCCCTCAAATGCTTGATTTTACAGGCTTTGAGGGCATTTTTAATTTGAGAGGAAACTATCGTAACTTATCATAAAATGGTGTAATTTGATGAAAAAAGTGTGTAGTAAAGTGTGTAGTAATTCGTAGGAAGGATACGCTAAATATCAAGAGTGGCAGTTAAACGGTGGAAGAGTGGGAAGCGGGTCGAAGAAAGCCTCCTGAGTATATTCCACGGTTGAAAAAGTATCAGATTATGTATGAACAGCAATTTGGGAAGCAAAACAAGAAGGAACACGATGATACTGTTTGAGGTCACAGTTTGTGACCTCAGAATGAGTACACAGATTGTAGACTTGAAGTCGCAATTTGCGACTTCAAAAATGGATTGGAGGATTCGATGGCAAAAGATAATAGTGAATTGATTGACGTAAATTCAGATGTAAAGGATAGGGTTATGGAAGTGAGTCATATTCAGAGTCTTATATATGTTATTAGAGGAAAACAGGTAATGCTCGATAGTGACTTGGCAATTTTGTATCAAGTTGAAACAAAAACTTTTAATCAGGCTGTAAAAAGAAATATTGAAAGATTTCCTGAGAATTTCAGGTTTCAACTAAAAAAGGAAGAGTACGACTCTTTGAGGTCACAATTTGTGACCTCAAAAGAAGGGAGAGGTGGAAGAAGATATCTGCCATATGTTTTTACAGAACAAGGTATTGCAATGCTTTCTGCGGTGCTGAGGAGTGATATTGCAATACAAGTCAGTATCAGGATAATGGAAACATTTGTTGAAATGCGTAAATATATGGCAAACACGTCACTTTTGTATGATCGCATGAATGCAATAGAAGAAAGACAGATAACTTATCAAAATGAAACAAATGAGAAATTTGATAAAGTATTTGCATATATTTCTGACCACGAAGAATCACAGCAGAAAATCTTTTTTGATGGACAGATATATGATGCGTTTAGCTTACTGATAGATCTGGTAGCTAGTGCAACGAAAAGTCTTGTATTGGTCGATAATTATGTCGATGTGGGAACTTTAAATATTCTGTCCAAGAAGAAAGAGAATGTATCGGTAACGATTTACACAGTTAGAAAAACCAGATTGTCAGAAAAAGATATTGAAACTTTCAATCAACAGTATCCCAAACTTGAAGTGAACTACACAGGTGTATTTCATGACAGGTTTTTAATCATTGATGACAAAAAAGCGTATCACATTGGTGCATCATTAAAAGATGCAGGAAAGAAATGTTTTGCTATAAGCTTATTAAACGATTCTGGTGTGATATATGATATTTTACAGAGGCTGGATATAGAAACAGAAGAAAACGAATCATAAAGAGGGATAATGACTTGGGGGAGAATTCTATTGTTTTGTAATGAGGGTAGAAGCAAGAAGGATATAGCCGATGATAATCAATTCAATTATCCAAGTAAACATCGGCTACATTTCCGGGTACAATTGCAGTAAAGACAGAAAGACACACCATCCCCTTTGTAGATGGTGTGTCTTTCTGTCTGGGGGTCTCGGGGGCGTAGCCCATGAGCAGGTAGCACCGATGGCGCAGACAATGAGGCGGAAATAAAATCAGGGTACCGGAGGGGACCCTGATTTTATTTTTGACGAGTTGGCAAGCCAGCGGTACTACCTGCCTATATCATCCCCACCACATCGGAAAGGGAATAGAAGATTTCAATAAGTAGTAGAGATGTGAAAAAAAGCAGTCCGAAGCGGTAAGCGAAGGGCTGCTTTTGTCTGTCTGACGGAGTCTTTTTTCCGTCAGGCAGACCTGTGGGGATGATGTGCCCTGCTGACGAAGCATCGCTTACACAAAGGCTACGAAGAAATACCAAGACGGATGCAGATGATAGCGGTTCTTATGGACAGTATAGCTATAACAGATACAGTTTAGACAACATCTGCAACCAAATGGCTACAAAGCAGAGCAACAGTAGAACCACAACAGGGGCATGACACTGCAATTTACCGGTGCAGACCACAATTTCTATTAGTATGTAGCCATAATCCGGTGCAATCGTAGCCAAAACACAATAACTGAAAATACCAAAAAATGAAGCCATGAAACAATTGGAAGAAAAGGCAGCAATGCCAATTCAACCAATGAGTTTTGTGGCTTTTTTACAGATAAAAAGAAGGAGGACACTATGGGGAAACGAACAAGAGACGAGGTAATCTATTCTCGTGTGGATTACCGTGTAAAACAGGAATTTGAATCACAGATGAAGGAGAGCGGATATAAGACTTCCGCTGATTTCATCGACTATCTGCTCCGGGGCAACAAGGGCAGGCAGATTGACGGGACAACATTAAAGCAGTTTATGGAGGTCATGAATGAGGTCTGCTACGAACTGAAAAAGCAGGGAGTCAATATCAACCAGCTGGCAAGGAATATCAATGCCTATCCGGATTTGATATCCATGACAGCATTTGAACCGTTCCAGAGAGTATTCCGGCGGTTGGAAGACTCAGTATTAAAACTATATGAAAAGGTGGTGAGTTAGATGGCAGTATATGGAAATGTCAATGTAAAATATGCTCCATGCAAGTCTGTGGCACAGCTTCACAGTGCTGCAGATTATATTCTGGGGAAGAAGAAGGAACAGCTAAGTTCCAGTGTTATCAAGACAAAGTCGGAGTTATATAATGCTTTTGGCTGCAATCGGGATAACTTTGCAAACAGTGTCCTTATGACAAGGAAAATGCATCAGAAGAAGTATAGCCGGTTCTTCCCGCGGGACATTCTGGCACAGAAGCTATCAATATCCTTTCATCCGGAGGACAATGATAAGCTGACTTATGCAGAGGCTTACAAGATGGCAGAGGACTTTGCTCGTGAGTTCTTCTGGAAAAAGGGATTTGAGGTATTGTTTGCGGTTCATGTGGATACGGAGCATGTTCACGTGCATTTTCTGGTAAATAACTGTAATCAGAAGGATGGTTCTTCCTTTCGGAGAGGTCCGAAGGAGCTGGTGGAAATGTCGGAATATTTTGGAGAACAGTGCAGGAGCCGGGGCTTGACACACTCTGTCCGTGACAGCTTCTACAATCCGGATAAGACCAGGGAGGAACGCACCTTAGCGGAAAATCATATGCAGAAAAGGGGAAAACTTTCTTTCAAGGATGAAATGCGTGTGTATATCAGACTTGCCATGAATGATCCGACCACGCAGAACATTCATGATGTGGTGAATATGTTAGAAAGAACCTATCATATGAATGTAAGGCTGAAAGGTAATACCATTAGCTATGCCCTTCCCTATCGTAGCAGTAATGGAGGCAAGGTAAAGGCAGTACGAGGCAGTAAGCTTGGCAAGCGATTCACGGTTGCAGGCATCAGGGAGTATATGAAACAGAAGGAAAAAGAGGATTGGTTTGATTATCCAAGGCAGGAGCAGGACATCGAGCATTCCAGTCAGTCCATGAAGGATTATCCCAGATGGGAAGAGGATGAGGAGGAAGTGAAGGAGTCTGCTTCTAAGGCTAAAAAGCAGATACCAACACAGGAGTCACAGCCGACCAGAAAACCGGATGTTTCTGTATATGAGGCATATGACGAGTTTCAGGAAAAACATGAGATACCGGAGAATGACGAGTCTTTCTTTTATGGTGCTGCATTTGATGACTTCAATAAAGAGTGGCAGGGACTTGATGCAGGCGCAGGCTCGGTAAGTACTGAGTTTGGCACAACAAATAACTCAACCGACGCAGAACCATATAATGAGGATGAGTTAGACGAATTACTTGATAACAATTCGTCAACGGTGCCGGTTCAAAATAAGCCGTTTCCATCTCCAGCAGAATACCGCAAGCTCTCTCTGGAAAAACGTGCTAAACTTCTTCCGCCACCTTCTGATGACCGAATTGAAGAACTAAAGAAGTATCAGGACAGAATGGGATATACCGAAGAATCCATGCGGAGTATGCGTTACAAGATGTCTGTATATGATGATTTTACCGAGGAATATGATTATCGTGTGAAATACAACAGAAATCATTCTTCAGAGGAGCAGCTAAAAGCACAAGCGGAACAGCAGATAATCACACCGGTTCGTAGACGTGGGCGTGGCAGATGACAAGGCTTTGATTGCCTTTCAAACTCACTTTCGGTAAGAAAAACTCCATTGCACATAAAATGATTTTGAGCTATAATTTTAATGGATTTTTGTATGAAAGGCGGGTATGATATATTACCAAACATTATGCTGGTAGGAGCAGAGCAAGAGTTATCACAGACGGGAAAAGAACACCGTTTGAAAGAAGCTATTGCCCCCGTAGCGGAAAAGTATGATTATATCATTATAGACACGCCGCCCTCTTTGGGTGTGTTGACCGTAAACGCATTTACGGTGGCAGGTGATATTCTGATACCGACCACAGCGGGCATATTTGCCACAACAGGAATTAACCAGCTTAACGAAACAGTAAGGAGCGTACAGCGGTACTGCAATCCTAATGTAAAGATAACGGGTATTCTGTTTACAAGGTTCAATCCGAGAGCAAACATCAGCAAGCAGATAAAGGAACTTACGGAACAGTTGAGCGAGTACATTTCTGCACCGATATATAAGACCTATATTCGGTCAGCGGTAGCGGTAGAGGAAGCACAGGCAAACAGAACAGATATATTTGAGTATGCGGAGAAGTCCACCGTATCAGAGGACTATAAAGCCTTTATAGAGGAATTTTTGAAAGGAGAGGTAGAGAGTAATGGCAGGAAAGGCAAAATTTGACCAAGAAGCGGCGTTTAAGTCGATTATAGGTGCAGGAGCAAGCGAGGGTTCAGAGAAGCCAGTGGCAAAAGGCAGACCAAAAGCGGAGTGGGAAACAAAGAAGCCCATAAAAAAGCGTGTGAGCATTGGAACGAGGGTGGCTTAGCAAAGGTTTGGATAGATAAGGACGGGTATCTTTGTATCGAATATGAAAGCGGCGAATGGTGGCACTACAACGATAAAGGAGAGTGGTGGTAGATGAAAGTAGGAAAGTATCAGATAGGACGTTTCCATGCGATTATTCGCAAGGAATACGCAGACGGAAGTGTTGACTATTGGCAGGGATATAAGACATTATTAAATGAAGAATGAGGTGAAGAGAATGAATAAGAAACAAAAGAAAATATTTTTTTGTGTTTGTATGATTTTTTTTCTGTTTTTAATTGTTACTATATATTTATTTAAGCAGAAATCACCATATGAATATTTGAAAGAACAAAAAGGAATGACAGCACAAACTACTGCAAATGAATGTTTGGAAGAAATTCGATTCGACAATAAATATATAGTGTTTTTCATAAATGAGAATGGAAATCTATCATGTGCAGTTATGAAGAAGAAGATATTTTCTTATGAAATATTAAGAATTAGTGGAGAACTATCACAGAGCAAGAATAGTAAAAATTATTTATTTAGTTCATACGAAGATAATGGATATAAATGGATTGATTGGGGTGTGATAAATGATAGTGATATTGAATCAGTATTATCTAATGATAACAAGATGAATATTATTGATAATTTGCAGTATTCATTTAGAATATGTTGGATTATTGGAAACGGAGAAGAGAATACGCCACCAGAGCATGAAGAAATAAAAATAGGTAGTTCAATTTGAACTACCTATTTTTTATGGTTAGTTTAATAATATATTCCGGTAATATTGCAAACTAAAGACCATTGATTTTTTACATTACTTAATGTAAATCCAGCCGAAACGCTATCACTTCCTACATTCATAGAAACACTACCTGTTGTTTTTTGATAGGTATGAATATATTTTAAGACAGCTTCTGCCGTGTTACCATTTCCAGTCATAGTATTCTTTTTGATATTAATAGTTGCATTTATATTTTTATTATAATTTGCAAAATGGTCTTCAAAAAGACTTTCTTCAAAAGACCATACTCTTCCACCGTTTGCGATAGAGTCAACCATTGTAGGATAAGTGACTTTTCCAGTTAAATCAGTCGCCGAGCATGAAGATGAATTTGTAGTAAATAAACCAGACCAAGTAATTCCCATAAAATCTTTACCTATGGCTGGATTTTTTTCTGAACTTGTAAAAGCCCCAAAGTCCCAATTTGCGTTTCCATTTAATTTACATGAGACGCTTTTTCCAGAGATAGATTGAGAACCAGAAAAAGTAAGTGTTAATTTTCCATAGGTTCTTTTAGCAGCACGACTTGTAGACATTGTGTTAATGTTGGAGAAATTATCAATACCAATATTTTCAACTTCGTCTTTAGATAAAAGACGACTATTAGAAACATAAATATCTTCATTTTTATCGGTAGCAAGAGTTTCTTCTACAAAAACTGTTGCTGTTATCGTATCAAGTTGCTTTGATTCGTTGTTAAGTGAATAGTTATTAGGTGCAGGTGATGTTTCTGTTACAATATAAGCATCTGGAAATTCTGGGGAGTAAATTATATTGTTAGTTTTTGTTACAGTATCATTTGAGATATTATTAGATTCTTTTGCAAATGTCGTTGTAGCCATTCCCATAACCATAACAGCAGTAAGTGCAAGACTTACAAGTTTCTTAAAATGTTTTTTTATCATAGGCAATTCCTCACTTTCTTTGAAAAATAAATGGTTTACATAAATCATCATAGCATATTGTCAATATTTTGTCATGTAAAAAATGAAAAATTCTGTAAATTTATAAACGCAATAATGATATAACAGAAAAATGTGATTGTACTTGCATTGTCAAGATAATTATTTAATAGGAATATTGATAATAAATTATATATAATATATAATTTATGTATAGTAAATATGAAATAAGTTATTTATTTAAAGAAAGAGGAAAGGGAGTGAAGCTGAACGAGAGATTACTTTTTAATCATTTTTTTAATAGTGGTGCTGGTTCTGCTTCTTCCGTTTATCCTTTGGTGGAAGCACAGGCACAAAGAAACAGATAGAAAGGGGAACAGTAAAATGTAATAGGGTGAATGATTATAGCAAAAAGACCAGTATCAATATATGATTTTAAGGCTTTCGGGGCTGCCATTAAAGCCGCGAGAAACGAATACGGAGAAAGTCGCAAAAAAGTAAGCGACGAGTTATATATCTCCCCGCGCTATCTTGCGAATATCGATAACAAAGGACAGCAGCCGAGCCTACAAGTTTTCTATGACCTCGTTACCCGTTATGCTGATATTTGGGTGTGTTCTGACTATATGTATCATTGTTATGGCAATACCTAATGCGTGCTGATTAGTATTTTTTTATATTGCTCCGCAAGCTCTTTCTTTCCCCATCTCATATACAAACTATACAAATAACGAGCAGTACTTTTGGAATAATCATTATCAGGGTTCTCGTTCATAACAGCATGAAAGACGGCATCTGCGTTAAGCAGGTGCTGTTCTGCTATCACAGGCTGAGAACGGGTATAAGCAATGACACCACGATAGAACTCGCACATACCATAATCAAGGTTATTTCTACCCATAACTTCATCAATGGTGGATTCACAGAAATCAATAATTTCCAGAGCAGAATCATATTCCTTATTCTGCACCAGCATGTTAGCAAGTGAGAGTGTCTGCTGCAGGGTATCATTATTCTCTATCAATCCAAGACTGGCATATTCCCTGCGTACTGTGAAAGCTGTCTTGAGTTCTGATACGGCTTCTTCCAGTTTCTTCCGGAACAGATAAGCTGTAGAGAGGTTGTTGTGCAGGTTTGAAAGCAGATTGGCGGAACGGGCATCCGCAGTATTGGTCTTATGGTAATTTTCCATGAGGGCAATCGCCTTTTTATATTTCTTAATGGCATTATCATATTCCTTGCGTGGGAACAGAAGCTGTGCTTTGTAATCTAATAATAATGCTTTGTCACAGGCAGAAATGTGGTTGGTTTCTTGCGTAATATCTGGTGTGCCTGATTTATCTGAATTATACGATTTACTCGTTTCATCCGACTTGCCCGAATCATTCATAAGATTCATCACATATTCTATACGTTCTACCAGCTCCGACAGATAATCGGTATCCAGATATTTGTCAAAGTAAGGGTACATATCCTGTAAGAACAGTAGATAGTAAGCCCTGTTATCTAGGATGATGTGTCTGTTGATGCTTTTCAGACATTCCATGACAGTCACCGGTCTTTTTACATCCAGACCGTGAGCAAGGCAAATCAAATGCAGGTGATTTAACATCACATGGCAGTCTGATACGGTTGGAATGGTCTCTGCGATTGCCACTTCCTGAATGAGAGGATGGAGTGCAATCGTCTTATTTTCGGTATCTTCACTGATAATGCCATAGCGTATCAGCTCATTAACATTTTTGAGAGAATCCAGTTCCAGCCACATTTTGAACGCACTTTTATAAACTCCTGATACCGGCAGGAGTGAGAGGTTACGGAGGATATCAATACTGTCCTCATTTAATCTATTAAGCTTCATCAACATGCGAAGGTGTCCTATCATACTGGCATAGGAGAATTCATCATCCTTGAATACCTCGATTTCTTCCATGTTCTGCCCGATACCGCAGGAACGCAGCTCCTGTAACAATTCTTCCGGTTCCATGCCGCTGGCTTCTAAGGTAAGAGCAGCCATGCAGACAGTCAGGGTATGACAGTTCACTTCTTCTATAATGGCAGACACACTGTCCGGATCACGTTTTGCAGAAGGACAATGCTTGTAGAACAGTTCTGTCAGTTCTTTTTCTTTATCCAATTCCTTTATTTCTATAGAATCATAATTCTTAAGTTTGCATCTGCTGGTAATCAATAGCTGCATATCATTCTTCATCAGTTCCTTTAAGAAGGGTTCGTCCTTTGGAAGCACATTGAAGTTGTCCAGAATCAGCAGTGTATCTGTGTGGAGTCTCTGCATCACCTTATAGTGATTCTGAAAACGGACTTCCTCATTCATTTCTACGGAATCATCTGCAAATGTAAGGTTTGCGATGTCTTTTCTCAAATCACCGGTGTAATACAGATAAATGATATTGGTGTACTTTTTACGGTTCGTCTGTGCATAGGCTTTGGCAACTTCGCTTTTTCCAATGCCTGCCATACCAGTAATGAATAAGACGGATTGATTGGAAAGATGGGATGCGATTGCTTTTATCTCATCCTTTCGTCCAATGAATGCCTGATTGCAGGAGGGAAGCTTATTGCAAAGAATCACTTCCGAAAGGTCGGGAGAATAGAGCGCACCTGTGCTATGGTCATTCAAAATCGCATATCTTACCACAGAGCAGAAAAAGGCTGCATTATCCGGCTCCTGAATCAGTGCATCAGCCATTTCCTGCCCGATGGTTTTTATACTGTCTGTAATCAATTCCTCCATCTGGATTCGAGCCTGTGCTTCGTTCAACAGGTTCGGAATAATCTTATCTCTGAAATCATCCTCCATCGTATCCCATTCATCCTCATCTTCATAAGTCTTTAGGATATCTATAGGAATCGGGCGGGCGCCATTGCACCAGCGGCTGTACATCGTCGTGTCATCTGCGATTAATTCCGAAGCTGTCAGAGTATCATCCAGATATGCAGAGAACAGACTGCGTACAAGCTGGTGCTGCGGGTAGGTTTTCTTTTTATTTTCCAATAATACACCAATCACATTGGCGAAGGTCAGTCTGTTTCTCATCTGTGTGCTCCTTTCAGAGAGGATTTATCAATCCCGCTATCTATCTTATCTGTCTTTCTATATTTTCATTCTTTGAAAAGTTTCTATGTCAAGTCGCGGTCAAGTGACCGTCAATTATTTTATTCTCTATATTTTACTACAATTAACTTACAAAACGTAGCCGGGCGGCATCAGAAATGAAGCAAATCGGCTACAACAATCATAACACAAAACAAACTTATGTTCTACAAGAATATCGAAATGTTTTAACTGTACATTGAAAACTTCATGAGTTGTATTCACAGTCAACGGACTTTGCGATGATACTTAAAGCAATTTAAGCGGAGCAAAGAACAGACACTTCCGTCAAGGGTGGGAGATGATCTCGCGCAGGAGAGGCCCACAGGCAGGTTTCAGTAGTGAGAAATCGGTGCTAAAGAATCCAGACAGTGGATACGTAGAAAACCAAACTAAGAGTACTGGAACAATCTTACTTTAGGAACCGCTTATTGCGGGTAGGAAAGAAGGTGGTTAATGAGAATATTACGAGAGGAGGCAGGACTACCATGAAAACAGAACTTGATACAAGAGCGTTATTAAATGTAAAGGAAATGTGTGAGTACCTTGGTATTGGACAGACGAAAGCAAGAGAATTGCTTTCCAATCCGGCCAATGGTTTCACGGTAAGAATCGGTAACAGACTATATGCTCATAAGGGCAGATTAGACCACTGGTTACTGAATCAGATTCTTTCATAAATAAGAACACGGAGGAGTTTCAAAATGAGAATTCAATTTTTGAAACGGATTGATAATTGTAAGGTTTTATGGTAGAATAGGGACGATATTTGGAATCCTTCCTATTCTACACTTAGGAAGGAGGCATAAATGGGTAAATCCCTTAATGGTAAAGAATTAGGTAAAGGCTTATCACAGAGAAAGGATGGTCTTTATCAGGGAAGATTCGTGAATCGTTTTGGCAAGAAGCAGACGGTTTACGCAAAGACGCTGAATGAGGTAAGACAGAAGCTTAGAAACGAACAGTATGAGGATGAAAAGGCACTCAATGTTGTTGCGAAGGACACATTCTACTACAATTTATATGTAGTGGCAATCGACACAGGAATGCGTATTGGTGAGTTGATGGGGCTTCAGTGGTCTGATGTAGACTTTGAAAAGAAGGTTGTACACGTCAGACGTTCCTTATGCTATTTCCGCAAGGATGGCAAATATGTCTTTGAATGGCATGATACCAAGACGCATAACAGCAAGCGAACCATTCCCTTAACAACAAGAGCTATGGAAGCTCTGAAAAAACAAAGAGTTCGCGGGCAGGAGATTCTGCTTAAGAACGCACAAACAGCACAGGACGAATACAAGAATCTGGTTTTCGTAACCAGAAACAATCGACCTACACAGCAGTTCATCGTACAGGAATGTATGGATGTAACAACGAGACGAATTCAGAAGGAACACCAGGAATTTGAGAGGTTCTCTCCTCATTGTTTCCGTCACACCTTTGCAACAAGGGCAATCGAGAACGGAATGCAGCCTAAGAGCGTGCAGAAGCTTCTCGGACATGGCTCCTTACAGCTGACAATGGATTTGTATTGTCACGTAACAGATGATACCTTGTTTGACGAGATGAGGAAGATGGAAGCGGTGTAAAGTGTGTAAAAAGTGTGTAGTAAAGCAATTTGAGACAATAATAAAGGCGTGAAAGCCTTATAAACAGGAGGTTTTAAGATAAAATGGAACAGTATAAGCAGGAATTTATAGACTTTATGGTGGAGAGTGACGTGCTGAAATTTGGTGATTTCACATTAAAGAGCGGTCGTAAATCACCATTTTTCATGAATGCGGGAGCATATGTGACAGGCTCACAGCTTAAGAGACTCGGAGAGTACTACGCAAAGGCTATCCATGCAAACTACGGAGATGACTTTGATGTATTATTCGGACCTGCATACAAGGGAATTCCGCTTGCAGTTGTAACAGCTATCGCATATCATGAGCTCTATGGCAAAGAGGTGCGCTACTGCTCAGACAGAAAAGAGGCAAAGGATCACGGTGCAGACAAGGGAGGCTTCCTTGGAAGCAAGCTTAAGGATGGCGACAGAGTAGTCATGATAGAGGATGTCACCACATCCGGCAAATCAATGGAGGAGACAGTTCCAAAGGTAAGAGGAGCTGCAGATGTTACAATCGTAGGCCTTATGGTGAGCCTTAACAGAATGGAAGTCGGACAGGGCGGCAAGGTAAGCGCGCTCGATGAAATCCATGAGAAGTACGGCTTTGAGGGCAAGGCTATCGTTACAATGGAAGAGGTCACAGAGTATCTCTACAACAGAGAGCATGATGGCAGAGTAGTCATTGATGACACAATCAAAGCAGCTATAGATGAGTACTATAAGCAGTACGGCTGCAAATAGGAGAATATAAATTGCTTGGCAGAAGAAAACGTAACAGGTATAAGTTTACGGAAAAGAAGCAATCTAAGAGGGGGATAGCTGCACTTGTTGTGGCTATCCTCATAGAGATTGTATATATAGTTTTTTTGAATGCGGCATTCAGAGGAGATGGCAATCTGTCTATGTACTATGGCAGTGCCGGTATACTGATGCTTGGCATATCTTTGGCAGATTTCGGGTTTGCCATCAGAAGCCTCTTTGATGAGGAATCATTCATGACATTTCCACGACTGGCAGTGTTTTTTTCACTCATAGCGGTAATCAGCTGGGGAGGAACGTATGTTGTCGGCTTTATAATTTAGCACATATTATATCAATAGTGCGATAAAACTGTCATGAATATTTGAATTAAAAATAGAAAGATTATAGGGATATATGAGTTATAAAGAGATTTATGAACTCTCCAATGAGCTTTACGCAGAGCGATTAGAGCTTGTGGAGGAGCGGATAGAACAGATCATCAGAGAGCCTGCGATAGAGCCGGCTTTTGCAGATTATTTCAGAAGTGCGGCAAAGTGCATCAACACTATTAAAAACCATAGCGCAGATAAGGAATTTAACGATTTATTCTATTCACAGTTTGATAAAGAAAATTACGAGAAAAGCTATGCCAACCCGGCATATGCCGTAAAGGTGCTCGGAGATGAGTATGGTCAGCTTTTATCGGCTGTATATGCAAAAATTGCCGGAAGCATTACACATATCTATCAGGGGGATATAAAATATCTCTGCATTTATGCAGAGCTTATTGTAGAGCTTTACAATTATTTTGAGAATGCCAATGAACTGAGTCCTGATGAGATAAGGGGCTGTATATATTCGTTCATGCATGATTATGAGGAGATTTTTGCAGAGGATGACAACAGAGCACTCCTTGATCCGGCTTATGATTACTATACAGAGCTTGTAAATGAGGCAGATTTGTCAAATGATGATTATCTGTATTCCTACGGACTGTATGTCGGAGAGAATGAGCGCGCCGGCAGAGCGCATCTGGCTTCATTTTCAGATGAGGAGATACAGGCCATGGCAGATACCTATACAGAAGGGTACCGCATTGGCTTTATTACCTGCAACAAGGATATCTCAAAGAAGTCGGTGGTTCAGGTGCTTTATCCGCTTGGCTTTGAGCGTATGATAAGAGCAGCATTAAAGAATTTTGAGAAAATGGGTATGAAGCCTGCCATGAGACCATTTTCCACATCGGTCAATAAGCAGTTTGACTATGACCACAAGGAGGATATGGCACTGTGGCTTGACAAGGCATATGTGGAGTATCGTCTTGAGTGCATGCACAATGCACTTGAGAGAATGAAGGATGTAGCATGTAAATGTGGTGGACCGGCTGTTATAGAGATATTTGGAGAGGAGCCGTTTGCTCCGGTTTCAAAGAAGGAGGCTGCGCACTTTAATGATGAGCAGCAGAAGCTTGCAGTCCATATGACAAGCGTGCGCTCACAGTATATGAACAGCTATATTCACAGCGAGGACAGAAGCTTTACGATTATTGCCTATCCGTGTGCTGCAATCGGACCTGATTATAAGGAAATTTTTACGGAGACTGTAAAGATTAATACTCTTGATTATGCACTCTACAGAGATATGCAGCAGAAAATCATAGATGTGCTCGATACAGCAGACAGGGTGCATATCGTCGGAACAAACGGCAACAGGACAGATTTGTATGTCAAGATTCATGAGCTTAAGGAGCCTTCAAAGGAGACGGCTTTTGAAAACTGTGTGGCTGATGTAAATATCCCTGTCGGAGAGGTGTTTACTTCACCGGTGCTAGAGGGTACAAACGGCAAGCTGCATGTCAGTCAGGTATATCTCAATGAGCTTAATTTCCTTAATCTGGAAATCGACTTTAAGGATGGCATGATTGATAAATATACATGTACCAATTTTGAGGATGAGGAAGAAAACAAAAAGTATATATCTGACAATGTACTTTTCCATCACGACACACTGCCTATGGGTGAGTTTGCCATAGGCACCAATACGACAGCCTACCGTATGGCGAGAGTATACGATATCGCAGCAAAGATGCCTATTCTCATAGCAGAGAAGACAGGACCGCACTTTGCGGTGGGTGATACCTGCTACACATACGATGAGGACAATATGACATACAACCCTGACGGAAAAGCAATCATTGCCAGGGATAATTCAGTTTCCATCCGCAGAAAAGAGGATATATCAAAGGCATATTTCAACTGCCACACGGATATCACAATACCATATGATGAGCTTGGAGCCATCACAGTTATTCGACACGATGGCTCAACATGTGATATAATAAGAGATGGCAGATTTGTGCTTGAGGGCGTAGAAGAGTTGAACAAACCGCTCGATACGCTTGATGCAGAAAGTAAATAATTGTTAGACATATAAGGAGGATAAAATGGCAAAGGTTGGAATAGTTATGGGCAGCGACTCAGATTTAAAGGTGATGAGTAAGGCGGCAGATATGCTTGAAGAGCTCGGCATAGAGTATGAGCTCACCATCATCTCGGCACACCGTGAGCCGGATGAGCTTATTGAGTGGACAAGAGGCGCTGAGAATAGAGATGTAAAGGTAATAATAGCAGGAGCGGGAATGGCAGCAGCACTTCCGGGAATGTGTGCAGCGCTTTTTGCACTTCCTGTTATAGGAGTACCGCTTTCAGGAAAGAATCTGGATGGAATGGATGCAGTGTTCTCAATCATGCAGATGCCACCTGGAGTGCCTGTTGCCACAGTTGCAATTGACGGTGCGAAAAATGCAGCAATCCTTGCAGCAAAGATACTCGCAGCAGGTGATGATGCAATCCTTGAGAAAATCAAAAAGTATACAGCAGATATGAAGGCTCAGGTTGTAGCAAAGGATGCGAAACTGAAACAGGTTGGATATAAGCAGTATCTTGCTGAGAAATAGATTGTATTGTCATCTATAGGAGGGTTTTTATGGGTATATTGCAAAAGGCAGACAGATGTATGGATGAGGCAGCAGCCTTATTTGGCGAGAATAAGCTTTTTTTGGCAGAGAATAAGGCACAGGAGACAGCCGGTCTTTATAAGAGCTGTGGCGCATATGAGCAGATGGCAAAGACTGTCAATTTTATGGGAGTCATATATGCATCTATTGGAGACTTAAGCATGTCAATTGACTGCTACCTAGAGGCTATGGATGTAGCTGTGGAGCAGGGTTCAACAGAGATAATCATGCTTGTAAACAATAATATAGGCTCACTCTATATGGAGCTTGGATTGTATGAAAAGGCTATCAGATATTTCAACGAAGCACTGGAGCTGTGCAAGCCACCGCTGCATGGAGAGAGGGATAGCTATTATCAGGAGCTTCTTATGCTTCATCTGAATCTGTGCATATCATACACGGGAATTAATGAGTTTGAAAAGGCAGAAAAGCATCTTTCTGACGCGATACTCTTTAATGAGATAGCTGGCAGTGATAAAAACAGATTTCTGATAGATATGTCACAGGCACATATGCTATGGAAGATGGGAAATGAGGATGAGGTCAGAGATCATGTGGAAGAGCTGGTTGAGGGTGCGATAAACAATATCAATTCTGCCAATTATGTGCTTGAGATACTAAGCCTTTGCAATCTATTTATGAATATGGGGGAGTTCGATGCATGGAAAAAGGTTATTGTGGAGTATGAACGCTTTGCTATTGAAACAGAAAATCTGTTTTTCCAGAAGACCTGTGTCAAGATGTGGATGAAATATGAGAGCGCCATGGGTGATACAGAGGCGTACAACAAGCTGTGCGTATATTACGCAAATCTCCACTCTATGCAGGTGAAGGAGCAGATAAAGCGTCTTGGTGATACAATCGACCTTAAGCTTCAGCTTCAGGAGACTGAGTATGAGCGCCGTAAGGCAGTCAGACTCAACTACACAGATATGCTTACAGGCATGGGCAATAAGTTCAAGATGCGAAACGATTTTGAAAAGCTTGTGAGCAAAAATCAGGATTCAGATGGTGCAGGAATCACGTTTGGAGTAGTGGATATAGATTTCTTCAAGTCATTTAACAGAAACAGTGGCAGAGTCACCGGTGATGCAGTGCTAAAAGAATTGTCATCCATAATAAATGAGAGCATCAAAGATAAGGGAATGGGGTATCATTTCTATGGTGATGAATTCTACATAATCCTGCAGGAAACGGATGAGGATATCATTAAAAATATAGCCGAGCATATAAGACTTGAGCTTGCCAAAAAACAGATACTTCATGAGAGCTCTAAGGTGGATGAGTATCTGACTGTATCACAGGCATATGTTACCGCCCCGGATGTAAAGGTGCCGGATGAGTTTTCTAGGCTGTTTAAGACGGTGGATGAAGTGCTCAATGATGTGAAGGAAAAGGGTAGAAATGCATATAAGATAGTCTGATGCTTTAAGTGTATAAGACAATTATAAAATGACACGCAGCCGTAAAACGTTGCGTGTCATTTTTATTTGTACTTATACTTTTATATGGCTATATTGTCTCATTTATATTCCGGATATAACAATATCAGTGCCGGCCTTCTCATATATATCTGCTGTCTCAGGTGAGATACCGGAGTCGGTGATTACCATATTGATGTCATCAAGCGATGCATAGCTGGATATGGATGTGGTATCAAACTTGGTGTGGTCTACAAGAGCCACAGTTTTAGCGGAGGCCTTGATACACATGTGCTTTAAATCAGCCTCGTATATACTGAAATCAGTCAGTCCGTCTTCTACAGAGAAGCCTCTTGCTGACACGAACGCGATATCTGTGTGTATCTTTTTGAGTAAATCAGCGCCAAGAAGTCCTTCTATGGAAGCGGATGCACTGGTTACGATACCGCCTGTCAGGATGACTGTGACACCCGGGATATCCTTTAGCTCTAAAGCCAGATTGATGCCATTGGTGATGACGGTCAGCTCTGTAAAGCCTGAAAGCTTCATGCCGAGAGTGTAGGCTGTGGAGCTGGCATCAAGGAATATACACATATGGTCACTTACGAGCTTTATCGCCTCGTTTGCAATCTCCTCTTTAGCTTCCTTGTTTTCCAGGGCGCGGTCATGGAACAGGTAGGCCCTCGAGGTTAAATCAGTCATGTCATGGGTTTTATCCTTGTAGATAGCACCGCCGTGAGTCTTTGTCAGAAGCTTTTCCTTATCCATCTGGTTTAAATCTGTTCTTATTGTTGTGGTCGATACACCAAGCAGTTCACTCAACTCATTGGTGGTGGCCTTGCGGTTTTCTTTTAAATAATCGAGAATCTTTTGTTGTCTTTCTAATTGCAGCATAGATTTTCCTCTTCCTTTTGATTTCTGTTGTATTTTTACGTATATATTTTTATCACAAAGCATTGCATAAATATATAATAACTCAAATAAGTAAATAAAGCCAGTATTTTTAATTATTTATGTTTGCTTTTGTTTGTTGATATTTAATTACACTTATTTTTACTTTTATTTACTTTTGCTATTGCATTTATGCTTTTGAAGTGTTATATTTATATCATCAAATAAAAGCAAACGCAAATCATATAAGACGGAGGTATTATTAAATGAAGTTTTTCGTAGATACAGCAAATGTCGAGGATATTAAGAAAGCAAATGATATGGGAGTCATCTGTGGAGTCACAACAAACCCTTCACTCATTGCAAAAGAGGGCAGAGACTTCAATGAGGTAATTAAAGAAATCACATCTATCGTTGACGGACCGATAAGCGGAGAGGTAAAAGCTACAACAGTTGATGCAGAGGGCATGATAAAAGAAGGACGTGAAATCGCAGCTATCCATCCAAACATGGTAGTTAAGATTCCTATGACAGTTGAGGGACTTAAGGCTGTCAAGGTGCTTTCATCAGAGGGCATCAAGACAAACGTTACTCTTATTTTTTCAGCAAATCAGGCAATTCTTGCTGCAAATGCAGGTGCTACATATGTTTCACCTTTCCTTGGCAGACTTGATGATATCAGCCAGCCGGGCATTGAGCTGATCAGACAGATTTCAGAGATTTTTGATATCTATGGATATGATACAGAGATTATTGCAGCTTCAATCAGAAACCCGATTCATGTCACAGACTGTGCACTTGCAGGAGCTGATATCGCAACAATTCCTTACAAGGTTATCGAGCAGATGACAAAGCATCCGCTTACAGATCAGGGAATCGAGAAGTTCCAGGCTGATTACAGAGCTGTATTTGGGGATTAGATATTATAAACCAAAGACAGGTATAAATATTTTATTTCATGTCATAGATTTAACAGGAGAACAAAATGAACAAATTAGAGCTTCAGATTACAGCAAATGAAGTCAGGAAGGGTATCGTCACGGCTGTGCATTCTGCAAAGGCGGGACATCCGGGCGGCTCACTTTCTGCAGCAGATATATTTACATATCTGTATTTTGAGGAGATGAACATTGATCCAAAGAATCCTAAAAAGCCGGATAGAGATCGTTTTGTGCTTTCAAAGGGACACACGGCTCCGGGACTTTACTCTGCACTTGCGCAGAGAGGCTATTTTCCGGTTGAGGATTTAAAGACACTCAGACATCTGGGATCATATCTGCAGGGACATCCTGACATGAAGCATATCCCGGGTGTGGATATGTCGAGCGGTTCGCTCGGACAGGGCATTTCTGCGGCAGTGGGCATGGCACTTTCTGCAAAGCTTACAAATGATGATTACAGAGTATATACACTTCTCGGCGATGGCGAGATTCAGGAGGGACAGGTTTGGGAGGCTGCCATGTTTGCGGGCTTCAGAAAGCTTGATAACCTTGTTGTTATAGTTGATAACAACGGACTTCAGATTGATGGACCAGTGGATCAGGTGTGCTCACCATATCCTATTGGTGAGAAATTCAAGGCATTCAATTTCCATGTGATTGATCTGAAGGATGGAAATGACATGGATCAGATTGCTGACGCATTTAAAGAGGCAAGGAATACAAAGGGTATGCCGACGGCAATTATAGCACATACCGTAAAGGGCAAGGGTGTTTCATTTATGGAAAATCAGGTCGGCTGGCATGGCAAGGCTCCTAATGATGAGGAGTATGCAGTTGCCATGGAGGATCTGAGAAAGGAAGGTGAAGCATTATGTCAGAAGTAAAGAAAATCGCCACACGTGTCAGCTACGGAAATGCACTTGTAGAGCTTGCAAAGGAGCACGATGACGTATATGTTCTTGATGCTGACCTTGCGGCTGCCACACAGACAGCCATCTTCAAAAAGGAATTTCCAGATCGTCACATAGACTGTGGTATTGCAGAGTGCAATATGATGGGTATCGCTGCAGGAATCGCAGCAACGGGAAAGGTGCCTTTTGCCAGTTCCTTTGCCATGTTTGCGGCAGGACGTGCGTTTGAGCAGGTGAGAAACTCTATTGGATATCCTCATCTCAATGTGAAAATAGGTGCGACACACGCAGGTATTTCGGTAGGAGAGGATGGAGCCACCCACCAGTGCAACGAGGATATTGCACTCATGAGAGCAATTCCTGGCATGGTTGTAATAAACCCAAGTGATGATATAGAGGCAAAAGCCGCTGTAAAGGCAGCTTATGAGTATGAGGGTCCTGTATACATGAGGTTTGGCCGTCTTGCAACACCGATAATAAATGACAATGCAGAGTATAAATTTGAAATCGGAAAGGGTGTTACACTCCGTGAGGGAACGGATGTAGCTATCATAGCTACCGGTCTGTGCGTGGCAGAGTCACTTGCGGCGGCAGAAAAGCTTGCAGCAGATGGAGTAAATGCAAAGGTCATAAATATACACACTATCAAGCCTCTTGATGAGGAGCTTGTTGTAGCTGCAGCGAAGGAATGCGGCAGGGTGGTTACTGTGGAGGAGCACTCTGTAATAGGAGGACTCGGAGCCGCGGTATGTGAGACACTTTCGCGCAAGGCTCCAACACCGGTAAAGACAATAGGCATACAGGACTGCTTTGGTGAGTCAGGTCCTGCTGTAGCTTTGCTTAAGAAATACGGACTTGATGCAGAGGGCATTTATGCATCAGTGAAGGATTTTTTATAAGTATTTAAAATAGTTTGGTTTTATGATTTTTCATATTTTCCCTAATATAATAATAAACTAATAAAAGAAAGGACAGCCGGGATACGGTTGTCCTTTCTTCTACTTGTGCGCCTAGCGGCGCACGTTTCTAACGGGTTAAAGTCCCGAATCCGCCCGGT
>OHLZ01000111.1_pt1 | contig 58282 bp, 50 predicted proteins | sample 1569211 | NCBI WGS metagenome assembly OHLZ01 (sample SAMEA3879606, study PRJEB24766) | human gut metagenome | biome: human-associated habitat; feature: feces | place: USA | collected 1985/1987
AATATTTCCAGTTATCTTTTACATTGTTCCGTAAGTTCTCTTATCTGTTTTTCTGCATTATTATCCGATATAGTTTCATCTATGAAGCTGGTTGCCAATTCTATATAAAATGGCGTAAGCTTCGCATAGTCCCACCATAACTTTTCCAGATTATAATGAGTAACCTTTCCGTCCCATGGTTTATACCAGGCATAATGGATAATAGATATCTTGTCTCTAAGTGTCTCATATTTGATATCACAATAATACGCTATTCTTGCAAATAAATTATACATTTCAAACGGAACATACTTTACACTTTTATGATGAACATAATTTAATATATCCTGGTCTGGTGCCTCCATTTTATAATTCCAGACATCTCTGGCTATTCCCATATAATAATCATAGTTATACTTATGTCGCATTTGTTCAATATTCATAAGTAAAACTCCCGAATTAAAATATCTATGATTATGAAGCTCTTCTGAACCGAATATTTTTCTGTGCATAGGTCCATAATGCTCTGGAACACAATTGCCACAATCATCTTCACAAGCTATTAAATCATTACCATCAAAATTCATATTATAAAATGCTTCCAAAGACTTATTGACAATAATATCCACATCAAAATAAAACATTCTTTTTACATTTGGTGGTAACACATCTAAAAGCATTAACCTGTAATATGCTTCTATACTCCACATCTTATCTGTGTACATTCTGCCAGCAAATTTATCTTTCTCTATATATAGCAGATAGATAGTTACATCGTATTTATCAAGGCAGTCCTTTAATCTTTGTATGTCTTTATCTGTCAATTCACTATGAAGAATATATACATCTATATGGCACGGATTATTTTCGCATAATGATGTCAGCATTACCCCTGTATACAAAAGGTACTTCCTGTTTAATGCAGTTGCTACATTCATTAATCCCATACCTCCTCATACCCTTCTTCTGATTCCTCCTGCGCTATTTCCACCATCTGTCTTGCTGTAAGCTTGCTTTGGTAAACCGGATTATTAAAAAGATTCTCATGATCTTCTCTTACGGAATGTGATTTTTCAAAAGATATTGCATAAAAATCTTTTGATAGCCAATCATAATCTCTTTGTGTTATAACTTCCGGGTGAAAATAATATCCTCCATACCTGAATGAGTGCCAATTACGATAATTATAAATATCTGGATAATTAACAGCCATATATGTACCAAATGTCTCAAATTCACTAAAGCTGTTCTCCTGTATATGCTCTAGTCTTATTGAATAAAGTATCTTCTCCCAAAACATTTTCCCTTTAACAGCAGCATTCTTCTCTATATCCTCAAGCATTTTAATAACATAATGACAGTCAAATATCATATGCTCTGATATAAATGACTTATCTATTGTCTTATTAAGATTAGGAAGCAGTTTATTCATCGTTGTAAAATATTCCTCGTGAAACTCATGCTTTAAATCAAAATATGGTCTGCCATCATCACCAAACATTGAAAAGTCCTTACAGGGAACTGTATCACCATCCCACGACATATAATACTTATCCTGACATACTCTGGCATATTGTAACTTTAGGAATTGCTGATAATACCAGCCAGCAATTCCTCTTGGCAATTCTCTTCCAAGCAGTATATCTGACATAATATCTCTAATACAATTGTATACATCATCAAATGGAATAATATCATTCTCATCAACAAAACCAGCTTTATCTCCTAACGATGACTGCGCCACCAGCTCACCTAATTCTTTACTTCCAACAAATAAGACTTTTCTTACCGGAAGATAATCAACTATCCTTTTATTATTACTCTCTACTCTTTTAAAGTCATTTGGTGTTACAACAACAATTGCATCATACAATTCAGTATCTGTCATATATTCCTCCTTGAATCATAATTATTATCCAGCACTAGCAAAACATATTAAAATGAATCGTTACACCTATCATTCAGCACAAGCTATTAATACATTCTTTCCTTCAAATGCCATACCGTAACATTTAATATTACTTTCATCTATACCTTTTACAAGCAGATTCTAATTTTTCACCAATTCATTAAACATAAGCTTGGTTTCGTAATTAGTTATTTTTAATTCATATTGTGGCATACAATTCTCTGGAAGTTTGGCATCTCCATATCCTATATAATTAACCACTGTCAAATATCCAATTGCTAACAACAAACTCCATATAGCATTATCATTTATTGATAATTGATTATATATAATCTGTTCATCAATCTCACATACAATACTCTCACCTTTAAGCAGTGTTTCAAATAACTGTTTTATATTTCTGTCTCCTTCTTGAATAAGCTTTGCAATAAGACCATTAGCGCTTGTGTTTGCCCAGTAAGTTCCCAACTGTTTCTTATCCAATAAATTAATAATAGACAATGGATTATATATATCCTTGCTATTACCAAACAAAAACATCGTACCAACGCTTAACTTTATCCTTAATATCTGAAAGTCCATACTCATCTAATGCAGAAAATACTTCATCTTCTGTAAAACCATATACATCTGCATACTTTACCGAAGTGGTCGTAACCACCTCCATATTATTAAAATCCGAAAATAGAGATTCTTTGCTAACTCTGGTAATTCCCGTCATTAGACCTCTTTCCATTGCTGGATATGTCCCCATAATTTCTCTGTATTCAGGATATTTCCATATATCCAAATGTTCAAATATAGCCGACTCGTTATAATATTGTATTGAAAAGAATCTCTCAAGCATACTAATAGTAAGTGTCTTACCAAATCTTCGTTGTCTTGTAATTAATGTTACACTATCCATATTATCCCACCACTCTTTAATAAAACTGGTCTTATCTATATAGAAACAATTATTTTAATTATAACATATATACCATTATATCTGCTTTGAATTCTTTAAAAATCACACTTTTAATTTTAAAGATCCCACAGAATTTTTATTTCGAATTAACAAAAAATCCATCATTATCAGATTAATTATATCTAATAATGATGGAATAACTAATTATTATCCCTTAATTCAGCCAACACCTCAGTATATGGCTTGTATGGATTCAGTATTATTCTATCTTCGTGATTATTCTTTTCCTTTACTGGTGTCATATAATCTCCATAATATTTTTTTAAAATATAATCATAGCCTGTTGGCACTGGTATCTTAATATTCTCAAACTGCATATATATTGTATCCTCAAAGCAGTTCTTTGGGTACTTTCTATCATTACCTCTTATCTCATCATAATAATAACCAACTATATCTGATTGTCCATAATTTTCTAATGTAAGCTTTTCAAACAACTTCTGTGACTGAATATAATCATTACACAATGCTACTGTATTATCAATTCCAAGATAATACTTCTCACCTGCTATTATGCCCTTCATAACATTAACCGGATTATTAATACAATTAAATAATTCTCTCTGAACAACTTTAAATTCTAAATTGCTATTTACCCCATCATTAAACTCATCAATAGGAAATATATCTATAAAAATCCCCTGATTAAACTCTTCGGGCTTGTCCGGATATTCAATAGCAGTTGTTTCACTATTTCTTAGCTTAGAAAAAATCCACGTTCTGCCACAGGAATTATACCAATCCTGATAATAATACTTGCCACTAAACTCATCTTTAGCCACTTCTTTTAATCTGGCATAATCATCTCTTAACATGCATACATCTATATCATCGTCCCATGGTATGAACCCCTTATTCCTGACAGCTCCAAGTAATGTACCAAATGCAGCATAGTATTTAATATCATACCTCTTACAAACTCTATCTAATTCTGATAATAAATCCAATTCAACCGACCATACTTTCTTCATCAATGGTGAGACAATATAGCCATCACGGTTTTCTTCTTTTAAAAAATCATCATTCTTGTTATAATTCATACAAATTGAATGTTACCTCTTTCATTATTATGATTGTTCTTCATACTATTAATATTTTAAATATTAATTTTGTTGTCTTAATATATTAATCATATATTGATAAACCTTTTCTCCGCAAGAACCATCTAAATTAGCTGCAATTTTTGATTCCTTTTTTTGCTTTTCTATTACCTCACCAAGATTATTATTTACCAAATCATCAAGAAAATCTTCAACAGTATAATTAATAGATTCATAACAACCAAAGAAATCTTTATCCTGTGGTTTGTTAAAAACCTCTACCGCATCAGCTTTTTTTCTATCTGTTACCGAATTTCTATCCAGAAACTTTTTACTATCTATCCTAAATATTGGTTTATTAATGACCTCAAATAGTGCAATTATTGAGCTATAATGTGAACCAACATATGCATCAGACACGGCTACAGCCCTTGATACATCAGCGGTTGTATCATATACCCCGACTTTATTATCAATAAAATATTGCACTAACTCATCATATTTTTCTATATATTGTGGTCTCATTGCCTTAACCGTACCCTTTAACAATGGATGCGGTCTCCATACTATAACAATATCGTTCCTATCCAATGCTATTTCAAACATTTTATACAACTTATTCATTAAAAGCTCTCCGCTTTCAAGAAAATCTGTAAGCGTTGTATTTAACAAAATACATTTTTTCCCCTCAAGATTAATATTCCATTCTTCTGGCGGTGCCACTTTTTCATTATATAAATTAACCACCTTATCAAACTTTGGAGAACCTAAAGCTAAGACCCTATTATAATAAGGAAAATCTTTACAAGTTTCCTTTGCTTTTTCAGATTGTACAATTATATAATCCGAACGATACAATAACGGTAATTCATTATAATCATCAGATATAAAACCTGGATTAACATAATAGGGTACATATACTAATTTTCCACAGGATTTTTTTAATTCTGCTGAATAATAAGCAGGGTGTACTGTCGTAACATTATTAAACTGATCAAATGGATTATGGACAAAAACTAAATCTGGCCTCTTCTGTCCCAACAGATAATCCTGAAAATTAACTACTGGAACATAATCTGGATATTTATTCCCCTCATAACAGGTGTCCCATTGATTGGTCTTTCTATTAGCTTCAAAATATGGAATAGGAACAACAGATGTTTCACATTCATCACTTGCAGCAAATTCTCTCCATATACTCTCTAAACTATCCCACATTGCAGCCTTATATGGTAAAAAGGTCACTCTATATGTTCTCGGTATTGTATCAATATCACATATTATATTGTCTATAATTCGTATTATTTCTTTTCTAATATTTCTTTCCATTTTTTGCGAATATTGATACAGCAATTCACAAAGCTGTTCTAATTTATTAACAGTTTGTAGTTTTTTTAACACTTCTTTTTCATTTGCACGTTCTATTTTTTCCAAACTTTCACCAATAACAATAACAGACTCCTGACATTTAGTAAGTATACGAATAACAATATCATCATCTATAATATCATTTAATTTTTCACACAATTTTCTTACTTCTTTTAACATATTCTTGTACTTATCTGAATCTGCTTTTACCATAATCTACTCTCCACTATTTTTTATGACTAGTAAAACATTTTTATTATTTTAACCTTATAACAATTAACTTGGTTTATACCCTAATTTTTTTTCTAATATTTTTTCTTGTGTTTTATAAAAAGGATAATTGTGCGTTTCCTGTCTAATAGGTGTCATATAATTATCACCAATTTTCAAACGTAGAATTTTATCATATTCCCTTGGTATTGGAATTGTAATTGTCTCAAATGGAACTTCAACTAAATCACTAAACCATTCTTTAGGAAAATGAAAATCTTCTTGATATACTATTCTCCATAAACCTGCCACCTCATCAGCTTCATCGCTTTTATATATACAAAATAATTTTTCCACTAATGAAAGTAACGCAATTCTTACTGGCTTATTCCTATCAACTTTAGTTCCTGTTAATGCCTCCACATTCTGTAAAAATTGCTCCACTTCTAAAGGATCTGCCTCTGGTGATGACATCGCATCCACGGCTCCTAAAATTATTCCTATAATCTGTATATGCAATTTTCTTTCTTCTTCATCTCTTGATAAATAATCCATAGGAAATATATCTATACCTAATACATAAGGACAACCATGAAATTTATACAATCTTTCTTTATCCATTGATACTGATGTAGAATTAACAACTCTTACAATTAATGAATCATACTGTGGTTCTAAATCCATACATAGTAACTTATATTCATCTGGAAGTTCATCTTTAGCATATTTTATAAAATTGTTAAGATTATCTCTTGTCATTCCAATATCCATATCATCATCCCAAGGTATAAAGCCTTTATGTCTTACAGCTCCAAGCAATGTACCATAATCTGCAAACCATAATATGTTATGACGTTCACATATCTCTCTAATAACACTCAGAACTTCTATTTGACCTGCCCATGCTCTCTTCATCATTGATGATACTTCAAATCCATTTCTTATTTCTTTTTCAAAATAGTTATCAGGAAAGTATACCATTAAAACCTCCTATAAAATACATGCTAATTCCAATTATTAAATATTTTTTTCAGTGCTTCAACTAAACGTCGATTATCATCAACAGTTAAATTACCTAAATGTCCTACTCTGAAAATTTTTTCTTTTAAATCTCCTCCATTTGGACAAATCCAAATTCCATATTGTTTTTCTAAAATTTCAAATATCTTATAGGCATTTTTTTGATCTTTAACTTTTACTGCTGTAACTGAATTTGATAATGAAGAATCTAATATCTCAACAGGTAAATCTAATATTCTTTTTCTAAAATCTGCTGCTAATTCTGCTATCCTGTCATTTTCATATTTAGCTCCACCATGGGCCATAATCATTTTCAATCTATAGTTCATTTGTAACAAAATCGATACTGCTGGTGTAAATGGTGTCTGCCCTCTTTCACCATTTTTTAATGCATCTTTTATATCAAAATACATACTATTACCAGTTGATTGATTTATTCTATTTATTGCCCTTTCATTAAACACAAGAATAGATATTCCTGGTGGTAATGCTAACGCTTTCTGAGACCCTGTAAGAAATACATCAATTCCCATTTCTCTTATATTTACTGGATCTGCTAAAAATGAACTAATTCCGTCCACTATTAAAAAAAGATTATTTTTTTTGCAGAAATCTGAAATCATCTGCATATCATATAATTTAGCTATCGAAGTTTCACACATATTAACCAAAAATCCGGTAAATCCTTTATTATTATATGGTTCTAACATATCTTTAGTAAGTGGATTATCAATTGGTACTTTCACTACCTTGTATGGAATATTATGAATCTCACAAATCTGCGCAAATCTATGTCCAAAGCTTCCTCCATCTACTATCAATACCAAATCATTGCTTGTAAAAGAATTCATAACTGCTGCTTCCATTGCTCCAGTACCTGATGCTGTAAGAAACACTACTTTTGAATTATCCTCTGCATATGTAAGCTCTTTCATAATTTTTTCATTTTCAAGCATTATTTTTGAGAATGACTGATTGCGAAAATAAGGAACTTGCTTTCCTCCAATTTCTAATATCTCAGGCCATGTCTGAACCGGTCCAACTGTAAAATTCAGCATCTTTTACCTCCGTAATGTATGATTAATTAAATACATTTTATTCAAGTATTTATCATTTACAAACAACTAATGTTCCACACACATCTGTAATTGGGACTTTACAAAGCTTCTGTTTTATTTCATTTTCATAGTCGTGTACAGCCTGCTTTACCCCTCTTAAATAATTAGTCTGATTATAATCATGAATAAAAAGATATCCACCATTATTTAACCTTGGATAAAAATATCTCAGCCCCTCCAAAATCGGTTCATATAAATCGCAATCCAAAGATACAAAAGCATAATTTATTTCTTCTGATGGAATAGTATCTGGGAAAAATCCTTTATGCACAACACATTTCTCAGGATATGTCATTTTATTCATAACAAGTTCAAGACTTGTATTCTTAAAATTATTCCAATCTTCAAACCATTCATCAGATGTGAACTTTTTACTTTTTTCTATTTCAACATCTGATTCACAAAATCCTTCAAAAGTATCAAAAAGGTGTAATTCCCTATCTGGAAATGTTTTATTTATATATTTTGCAAGCTCACCTTGATATACTCCCAATTCAGCTAAACTTCCCTGAACATTATTTGATATTATTTCATCAAATAATAATCTCATTGTACCAAATCGACAGTAATCATCTGAACGTATTATCTTCATACCTAATAATTCTTCTACACAATCACAATTAAACATATCAATTGGATTATTCATCGTTGTCATAAGCACTTTTCTAGCACGACCATCTTTATTTCTGGATTTTTCATATTTTTCAGCAAACTCAGAAATATATTTCACATTTTTTTCACCATTTCTTGCTATAAAAGTTTCCCATAATAACTTATTAACGACAACCATTTTTTCTGGATTTATTCCCTGCTCTAATGCTGCAAATACTGTATCTGCATATGTATTTGCAAAATAAATTATATCAATATCATCCGTAACATCTTTTAAATCAATAACAGGATAACCCAAGAATTCTTCTCGGCTTTTTTTAGTCTCTATGAACAACGACAACTTTTCACCTTTAAAATCATAGTTATTCATAAAATACTCTGCTACTCTACCTGTACCATAAATTGCTATTTTTTTCATATTTTTCCTCTTTTCTTGTCCAATTTAATAATAAATTTATTTATACATTTCAAAATTTGTTATCATATACCTCTTTGTAGCTAACTGTTTATTTCTACTTTCTTCTGATGGAAGTATCATATAATCCCCATACCATTTAGATAAAACTGAATCATAACCTTTAGGTACGTTAAGCTCCCTGTTTTCAAATTTCATTTTTATAGCTGACTCATACCATTCTTTGGGCATAATTCTATTATCTCCACAGCTTAAAAATGTATCTCTTTCAAAATATGCTGGCGCAATAAATTCTGCTGTTTCATAATCATACCGTGTTATAATTTTTTGCATTTCTTGAAATATTTCAATATGCTTTTCTCTTGAATAATATTTTGTTCCATATGGAATAACTACTTTTTCTTTCCATATATTAGACCATTTCATATAGTCTGATAAATATTTTTCTTGCTCGTTTTTATCTGATGGATATCCGCACAACGGAAACACATCTAATCCTAAACCAGCCATTGTTCTAAGTGGAAAATGATTAAATTCGATTATTATTTTTTTTGATTTTATTTTTAATAAATTACTAGGTGATAAATCTCTTACTTCATCATTAAAAACACTATCCAAAAAGAAATCACCATCTCTAGGAAACAAATCTTTAAAGACTAAATAATCAGGTACTGGCATACATACATCCAAATCATCATCCCATGGTATAAACCCTTTATGTCGAACTGCTCCTAAAAGAGTTCCATAATCTAAAAAATATCTTAAATTATGTTTATCACAAAAATCACAAAATGCATTCAATATATCCATTAGAACATTATGACACTCCTTTAAATCGGCATATTTCTCATATTGTGTAGGAAGTATTGGATTTGGCATTTTATTCATCCTTATTCCACTCAAATCTACTATATTTTTATTATAAATAGGATTTATTTCTTTTATCAATTCAGTAATTTTTATTTTGTCAGTTTTATTACATACAATAATAAATCCATTATCTCTTAGTGTTTCTTCTATAGCATTATTTACATTTTTTACACATTCATTTTGCGCCCATTCTTTATTATATATACTACTATCATAGTATTCTAATTTAGATACTTTATATTCTTTCAAAAGCATATAAACTGTTTTACCTAAAGAATCCAATCCATATATTAAAAAATATTTTTGTTTCCATTCCTTATCAATCAAGTTTCTCTTTAATTCTTTATCTATATATTTTATACAATTATCATAAATCATAATTTCTCCTTATCATCCAATTAATAACATTGTTTATTTATAAAAGTTGAGCAAATCATCTGTATTCTTTATTCCCGTAATACTAAATACACCTGTTTCATTAATATCTTTTCCATACGAATTATCATTTTTAAAATATTGTTTTCCCGTTAAATTTTCGTAAAATTTTAATAACATATCTATGACTGGAGTATTAACATTTTCCATCAATGCAATATCTTTAAATATACATATACCATATGGGTAATCTTCAATAAACATTCTAGAATTAAAATCAGGAATATATTTATTCCCATCTAATTTTTTTAATGGTACTTTTACTGCCTTAAATGCTTGAATACTTTTTAATTTTTTTGTTAAATCACTCGGCTTTTCAGATTCATAATACAATGGCAATGAAACAACCTCTGTCAGATCAATTGGATTTAAAGAATTACATATTTCTTGTACTTCTTTATCGTATCTAAATAACACTTCTGATGCTTCGTCATTCCATTCTTCGTAAAATTTCAATTCATTTTTATAATACATTCCTTTTTTATAATTTTTGAACACGTTGTACAATCCCGTAATATGCAATACTGGATTTGATGGTGTTAATGTAATTGATAAATACTCTTTTACAATTCTTGTTTTTATATGCAATAACTCTTCCATTAATGATGCTACTTTTTTTGAATAAAGATATGGTATTGCAGCTATAAACAATTCTTTTTTTAATGATAAAATATTAGATTCATACTGACCATTTTCTTTTAAATATGTTCTTGCTACAAATGGAACTCTTTGCATTCCAAATATTATTACGCCTCGTTTAATTAAATTTTTACAATAAAGCTCTATTCCTCCATAACCTGGAATAAAACCCAACATTGCTCCAGATTTTATGTAATTCTGATATTTTCTAAGAAATTCCTTTCTAAGAAATGCTGGATATGTACATAATATTAAGTCTGCATCTTCCAATGACTTTCTTGCATCATTTGTTACCGTTATATTATTAATTTCTGCCACCCTGTCATTTTCTATATCTTTAATAATCAAATTTCCATTTTCAAAAATATTTTTACTTGAAAATACGGTAATAGCAATACTATCTTCATAATATAATCTTTGTACAAATCCTAATCCTATATTCCCCGCACCTAATATAGTTACATTCATACTATTCTCCTTATTGTTTTATCTCCGTTCCATCTAATAATCTTACATATGTGGCTGGACTATGAGGAATTCTTTGATCTATTGGTGGCAGTTTCATATAATTTCCATATATAAATTTCAAAAAGCCATCACTATCTTGGGGACCCCAAAAATAATGTCCTTCAAATTCATACTCTATTCTATCTTCCATCCATTTTCTGGGAAAACCTTCATTTTCTCTTTTACTACTCCATGCTACAATTCTAACTCTTTTGGTATTTTCATCTAAACATTGACAAGCTAATGCATCATACAACTTTCTTATATAGGCTAACGAATTATGCGAAAGTATTTTGTAAAAAAGTCTGTATATTTTATTAGATTCATATTTTGCTCCAACAGGTGCATACGAATTTTTCCTAACCCAAAAACATTTCAATGAAAATATTTTTTTTGCAATGAACTTATCTGGTACATTATCACATGGAAATATATCAATGAATAATCCTCTTTTCATTTCAAGCATTTCTTGTTTTTCACGATTAAAGACTGTGTTATTTCTTAATAATTTTGCATAACCCCACCTATAATTTTTATCAGTATTATAATTTTGTAAGAAAAACCTATTTTTATCTAAATCCTTTTCACAGACTTCACAGAACTTATTATAATCTTTTCTCAACATTTTTATATCTGCATCATCGTCCCACTCAATAAATCCTTTATTTCTAACAGCTCCCAACAGTGTTCCACTTTCAATAATATATGGTATATTATATTTTCTACAAATTCGATCAAACTCAATTAGCATTTCTAAGATTGTGCTATGTAATTGTTTTAATGTTTCATCTGTATATTTCACCATTTTATAATTACTCCATTACATTCTTTTTATACTTTGTATGACTTTTTAACCATTCCTTATATGAAATATCTGGATCAATAATAATTCCGCTATGTAAAGTTTCACTTTTTACAGGTATCTTCCATTCTATATATTCCATAGTTAATACTTCTTCATAATCTGCTGGAACAGGAACTAAAATATTTTCAAATTGAGCATATTCTATTTTATCAAACCACTTTCGTTCATAATGCTTTCTTAAGCGTCCCATAACTTCTGATGACCAACACCTTAATTTATCAGTATCATACAAATGCGTTTCACAGAATTCCTCAAAAACTCTTAAAGCATCTTTGTAGCTCATATTTGCAAGTTCCAGTATCATATCTTTATCTAATGTAAATATTTTCCATATATCAGGATTATCAATATTATTTAATATTGCTTCTCTGTTAAATATACAATCCCATATATCTTTTTTTATATTTGTTACGGTTTTCATTTTTGCACTTCCATCATCTGTACTATCGAGTGGAAATATATCAATAAATATACCTTGATTAAATTGTTCTTTCATATCATCAAATTCTATAGCTGTTGTTCTAGAATCTCTCAACTTAGAAAATCCCCATACCATAACATCTGTATACGCACTTTGGAAAAAATATGGTTCTTTAAAATAATTTGGTGCTATTTTTAGCATCTTATTATAATCGTCTCTCATCATAAACACATCTATATCATCATCCCATGGTATAAAACCTTTATGTCTTATAGCTCCAAGGAGTGTACCATAACAAACACTATATTTTAGATTATATTCCTTACACATTCTATCAAAAGCGATTAATAAATTAATTTCTGTATACCATATTTTTTTTACTCTTTCAGTAACCAAATACCCATCTCTTATTTCTTCTTCAAAACAAAATTCTTTATTTATCAATGTCTAATAATGCCTCCAGAAATTTCTCCATATATATTTTTTCCCCCGTTGTGACACGAAGACATTTGCCCAAAGTTCCTATCTCTGAATATGATTTAATAAGTATCTTCTTTTCTCGTTTCATTCGCTCTACAATAATATCAGCATCTACTTTCCTTGGTTTAACAAATATAAAATTCCCCTCTTTTGCATTTACAACAAATCCATTTTTTTTGAGAGCATTAATTATATATTCTTTACCTTCCAATTGATTCTTTATAAGCATATCTAACATTCCATCTTTTTCTAATATTGCTTTTGCAAATCTCATAGCAAAGGCATTAGTATTATGAGGGGTACACAAATTAGAAATCATTTTTACATCTTGTGGCTGCCCTACAACATATCCAAGTCTTAAACTGCCAAGAGAAAATAATTTTGAAAATGTCCTTGTAACTAAAATGTGTGGATTATTAAGAGCATAATCAATAAATGTATTATCATAGAAATACATATATGCCTCATCAATCAAAATACTAATTTCGTACTTTTTTGCAGCTTCCAAAATCATCTCAAATTCCTGATTTGTATATACATTTCCTATTGGATTATTGGGATTCAATAAAATCAATAACTCTACATCTTCACTTAATTTTTCAATTATTTTTTCAACTGGAAGTGTCAGGTCATCTTCATATAGTATATTTACAAATTCTCTTCCATACATATTCGCATAGACCTGATACATCGCATAGGAAGGTACAACACCAACAATTTTCCCACCTGGTGATGAAAATGCTTCTATAATAAAACGAATTCCTTCAGATGAGCCATTTACAAGGCATATATTTTCATTTTTCACCCCTAAAAACTCAGAAAGACAACTTTCAAATTCATATGTTTCAGGATACTGAGATACATATTGCGGAGTAATACCTTCAAGAACCTCATCAATAAAATCCTGTGGTAATCCACCAGGATTTTCATTCAAATCAAGCCTTAAATAATCTTTTCTATTATTCTGATAAACAATTCTATGCAAATTTACCAAATTGGGATTAACATAATACATAATTTATCACTCTCCTCATTTCATTATTTTATAACATTTTTTCTTCTAACAAATTCTTCAACAATACCAGTTATCGCAATTGATTCTCCTGCTGTAAGTTTATACGCATTCTCTCCCATATGATGAATTTTGGCTACGAACTCACTTATTTCATAACGAAGTCCATCTCCTATGAACTTAGGTTCATAATGTTCTATCACTGACTCATCCTCATACCTTACATCAAACTTTTCAGTGAGCCACCAAGGTGATTGTGCAATGACATAGCCCTTAGTTCCTGCGACTATCAATTGTCCCTCTGATTTTACAGCCATACCGACCTTTGCTGTTGCCATTGCATTTTTATACCTAATCTGTACCTTTGTGTAATCATCTGTACCCAGTTCGTTATTAAGACTATCAAATGTAACTGATTCATAATCTCGGCCCAATATCTTAATGATTGGCATTAACGCATTACCACCATACTCAAGGAATGCTCCACCATACTTAGGATCTTTTCGCTCTCTCGACTCAACTCTTGCTATTCTTGAAAAGCAGGCTTCCACATCTTTAATCTCACCTATCTTGCCACTCTGTACAACATTAAGTAATTGCTGAAATCCTGGACAATATGCTGCTTTAATTGCCTCCATTAAAACGACACCCTGTTCTTTTGCCAGATCATATAATTCTATACTTTCAACCCTTGTAAATGCCAATGGCTTCTCACAAAGAACATGCTTGCCTTTCTTTAATGCCTTCTTGGCATACTCATAATGCGTTTCGTGTGTAGATGCTATATATATTGCATCTATTTTTCCAAGAAATTCATCATAATTGTCTGTATACATATCTATCTCATATTCAGAACAATTTTTCTTGAAATCATTAACACTTTCAATATCAGGATTATAGGCACTTGTAACAATCAATCCACTGGCATATCTTGCTTCTGCAACGAATCTTTCAGCTATACGGCCAGTTCCAACAAGTCCTACTTTTGTTATATTAAAAGAACTGCTCCTAAGCATTGTTGACGATATATTAGGTGTTCTCTCCAGATATACCACTTTACAGAAAGCATTAAGATAATCAAATGTTCCAATCCAGTCAGAACCTACGGTGAATATATCTACATTATATTTCTGTATATCTTCTATCTTCTGTCCTTCATGATCCTCAACTATAATCATATCAGCAAGACCAGTATTCTTAACATTCTCTATACGTTTCATAATTGGGTCAACAACATTAAGCTTTCCTCTCGCCTCATCAAAATGCTCTGTTGTTACTCCGACTATAAGATAATCGCCCAATTCCTTTGCTCTTTTCAGCAATTTGTAATGTCCCTCATGAAATAAATCATAGGTTCCATATGTAATTACCTTTTTCATTTTATCCTCCATGATTGTCATACTCTAATCATTCTTTATAATCAGAGATTTATCCAAAACAACACATATTCTTAATATCTACATCAGATTATTCTTTATCAGAAAATCTTCCTGTTTCTTATAAAATGGATAATTATGTGCTCGTCCACGTTGTCTGTCATATTGCATATAATCGCCATATGTTATTTTAAGAAGCTCATCATATCCATTGGCTACAGGCACTGATATGTATTCAAAAGGAAAACGCTTCACGCCGGTAAACCATTCCTTTTTATATTTAAGCTCTGGATTATAACATATATTCGTTGGTAGATATGTAAGATACTCACATTCATCTTTATTAAATATTCCTGCCACTTTATCCAATAATATCCAGAGCTGATTCTGTATATTCTCATTCCTATCTATATTTGTATTACACATTTCTTCAATGAGATTCAGATATCGTTCTCGTTCTTCTATTGTATATTGATTAAATTCTCTTGCAGTAGAATATACAACTGTATATATATTTCTAAATGTGTTCAATTCTTCTTCATTACTTGGAATATAGTCTAATGGAAAAATATCAATGCCACATATATATGGGCATCCGTAGAATTTTTTTCTTTCAGACACATCAGTAATTATGTATTTGGTATTCATAACTGATGTCAAAGGCTGCATATGCGTAGAATCAGAATATGAACTGCTATTATAATAACCTTCGGGAAGCTCATCTGATAAAACCTTCATCAATATCTTATAATCAGGTCTTATCATATAGATGTCAATATCATCATCCCACGGAACAAAACCATTATGGCGTACCGCCCCTAACATTGTCCCAAAAGCTGCATAATATGTAAGTCCATATTCCATACATATTCGATCTATATGTGTGAGTACATCCATCTCAACCGCCCATACGCGCTTCATCATAGATGGAATCTTAAACCCACATCTTTCTTCTTCCTTGAAATAATTATCATCCAATTCCAGCATCCTTGCTACCTCTTAAATCTTATCAATATATCCAATATACTGCTGTCTCGTAAGTCCTTCTGCGATTGCCTTATATAATGGCATCTGCTTTACAAGAATCGAACTATAAGGTGATTCTGTTATATCTTTCACCTCGCTCAATGCCCTGCTTGTAAGTGGAACATACTGTTCATAATCTATTGTTATCTCTCTTTGCTTTGCAAAATCAAGAATTTCATATAAATATGTATGAAGAAAATATAACTTAATCTCCTCATAATACTCTTTAAAATATGAAGTATTCTTCATAAACTCCCAGACCATTAACTGAACCTGTGTATGTTGAAATAATGTCTCCACCGCTTTCATATCATTACGCATGGTTCCGTAGTTGTTCTGTCTATATATGTATAATTTATCGGATATTTTCACTAATTTATTAGCATAAAATAGTAATGGATAGACAAATAATGGTTCTTCATATATAACATTTTCTGCAAATGCTGTGTTGGCATTAATAACCATCGACCTTTTATACAGCTTATTCCAACAGCCATATGTGAATTTCTCCATAATCAGCATATTTTTCCGGTCATCTGCACACTTTATTTCAATATATTCATCTTTCATCTCATTCTTATTACAGACTATTCCTACATTATCAAAATAATAGTTATAATTAAACTGTACTATATCCGCATCTTTCTCTTTTGCTTTCAAATATGCTTTTTCGTATAAGCCTTCTTCAATCCAGTCATCAGAATCCACAAATGCAATATACTCACCCGAAGCATACTTAAGTCCTTCATTCCTTGCCCCACCCTGTCTTCTGTTATATGGAAGGTCTATTATAATAATCGACTCTGGATATGCTTTTTCCATCTCTTTAAGCATATCCCACGTCTGCCCATCATCCGTAGAAGCATCATTAACAAATATCAACTCAAGGTTATCTATACCTATACTCTGCTCAACAAGCGACATAAAGCACTTAGGCAGCCACTTAACAGAATTATAACACGGAATAATAACACTTATCTTTTTCATATTCCCTCTTTTCTACTATATGCAATCACAATTATCTTCTATTTATCTTTAACATATATATCTTTATTCGCCATACATATCTTTCCATATTACCACCTGTAACCTGCTGCCAATAATCTTATTCAAGGTCCAGTGCCTGATTAACATATATCTTTGCCGTATTCAAATCATTACGATTAAGATATTCATTAGCAAGATAGTTATAAATATTAATTAAGTCTTCTTTATTCTCATACAATTTAGGCAGCATAACAAGCATATAATATATTGACAAATTCTTTGTCTGAATATAACCATAAAGCTTCTCCGGCGCACCTGCAATTATATCAGCAAGTTCATTACCAACATTAATCAGTCCCTTATAATCAAGCGACAATCCACAAAGATTATTAATCCCCGCCTGTTCCTCTGTCTGCATTATCTTAGCAAATGTATAGATATATCCAAGACTTCTATCTATATCTGAATCCAGATAGAACGCATCTGGTCTTTTCTCTTTAACTTCATCCAGATATTGCAACACCTGATTATAATTACCATTTTTTAATAATTTTGCTGCGTGTTCAATTGCATTTTTAGTTTCTGCCTTACTTTCCGTAAGACCAACAATACATTCATATGGTTTATAATTATTATAGACAATCCATACTCTTAAAAGCCGCTCTGCTATAAAGCCATATACTCTTTGATTATATTCGTCGTATCCTGTCATATCAAGCTGCTTCTCAACATCAAATAATATATCAAAAAGCCACTTAGAATAAGCATTAACTTTCTCTTTTGAAGCAATCAACATATTGGCAAAATACATTTTACTGCCATTCATTACCTCATCAAATGTATCAAGATAATCTGGATACAGCTTTGAAACTGCCTCTCTTGTTAAATCCATATCTTTTTTATTGTGCTTAACAGCATAACTTTCATATAATGATTGACTCTCAAGCTCCAGAGGCTCTGACACAATAATATCATACTCATTTAATATATGTTCTATATCTTCCTTTAAAAGCACCTCATTGCGCTCATTAATGAAATATCTTCTATAGTGACATAGCCCTGTTATATCACAATCCGAATCATTCTTATATAACCAATACAACCCTGTAAGCTCACTGTAATAAGGATTTCTTTCCGAAATATTATCACCTGTATTATCACTATGATATCCCAAGGAATTATGAAGTGCAGCTCCTACCTGAAGTGGAATGTATATATCATTATTTAATTTCTCATATTTTTTATGTGCCATACAATAAATCCTGACTATACTCATACATACACTCCTTTTATACGCCAATCTATGTTATAATAATATTATCACATATATCAAGGAGGATAAAGATTAATATGCCAAAAGTATCGGTTATTATGCCCGTTTACAATTCTGAACCAACTCTTGTTGACAGCTTAAGCAGTCTTGTCAACCAGACCCTTTCCGATATGGAACTTATTCTTGTTAATGACTGCTCCACTGACGGCTCATTTAATATACTTTCTGATTGCGAATCACAATTTTCTGACAAGGTTCTTCTAATAAATCTTGATGAGAACCACGGAGCTGGAGGTGCAAGAAATATCGGTTTATCATATGCTTCCGGCGATTATATCGGCTTTATGGATAGTGATGATATTGCAACTCCTGATATGTTTGAGAAAATGTATACTAAGGCAATCTCGGGTAATTATGATATTGTGGATTGTGGATATTACAACGAAGCTACAGATACTGCTATTGTGCACGCTTTTGATGAATTAACCGGAACTCTTAATGGTTATAAACGAAGCGAATTGATTGCTAGTGGTGGATATTTCTGGTCTAAGCTTATAAAGAAATCTTTTATTGACAGAGTTGGTCTTGAATTCCGAGAACATTGTATACTTGAAGATTTTGAAACATTAATGTATTTATTTGCCACCGCTGACAGCATTGGAAATGTTAAAGAAATACTTTATTGTTATAAAAATTATCCAACATCAATTTCCAAATGTGTTAATGCCGATAGTTATTATAACAATGCTTCTGCCGCAATAGAAGCTATCTATAATAAATTATCGTCTTTACCTGATTATTTCAAAATCCAATATGCTGTAGAATATTCTATATATAATTTATGTGCTTTGACACTTAACACTTGTCTTAACCTAGGACAGGCTGCTCCCACTTCTATACAGAAGCAGCGACTTAATACAATAAATTATTATCTGAATAACTACATAAAACTTCCAATAACAGACAATAAATATATACAGAATAAAATGAGCAGCAAAGACATTAACCTTATAAATAATATTGATAGCATAATTTCAAGGATTGGCTGATTAATTACATCCAATCCTTTTTATTCCATTCAATGCCGGATCATATCTGCCACATTTTTTATAGTTTTCCAGTGCCTTTTCTTTATTACCAAGGCACTCATATATCACACCAATATTATAATCAGCCTTATAACTATTACAGCCTTCAATCTTACACAGCTTATACAATTTTGCCTTATTAAATTCATCTATTGCTTTATCAAACAGACCATTGTTCATATATGCCAGCCCCATAAGAAACACATAATCTGCACTTACTGCAAATTCATTATATACATTTTCAAGAAACATCATTTCTTGTATCCGCTTTTGATTAAGTAACGAATACCCATATGTCTCAACCATATCCTGAACATATTCAAGCTTCGGATTCAAATCATATTCCAGACCTTTCTCAAAATATTCTGATGCCTTCTCATAATCCTTCTGCATATAATAGCTTTTACCAATCTGATAATATGTATAGGGAGAAGCTCCATTTTCCATTAAATCCATCATAAGCAGCTTTATATTACGTTCTGATTTTCTCTTCTTATCATCTTCGCTTCCTGCATATCCTGAATGTCCTGCTATTATCGGAACATCTATGGTTTTAATCTCATCTCCATTATTACTTACAACCTGTTCGTGAATCCTCCCTTCATAATGGCAATATTTTTTATTAAACAAGCGGCTTATTCTTTCTGTTCCTTTTACATTCTCACCACTCAAATTTATGTCATTAATACGCTCAATACGTCCAACAATATTACTATCAGATTGTAATAATATTGAATTTATTAAATTCATATCTGCACTATCAATCCATTCATCGCTGTCTAATACGAGAATCCATTCATTATTCGCAAGCGTTATGGAGCAATTTCTTGCCTCAGCAAAATTGTCATTCCATTTATAATTACCTTTTATATCTGCATATTCCTCAATAATCTGTAAGGTTTCATCTGTTGAACCAGTATCCACGACTACAATTTCAACATCATAACGCTTTAAAGAAGCCAGACATTTTTTTAATTTTAATGCTTCATTCTTTGTAATTATACATACTGATAAATTCACCCAATCACTCCTTCAATACTATGTCAAAGCTATATACTTCAATATATATTCCAGCACATTATCATAGCTAAATTTTTTAACTGCTTTATGTCCATTTAAAGCAATTGCCATTCTTTCTTCTTCATGCAAAAGATAATACTCCAGCTTATTAAGCATATCATTCTCATCAGTAAACATAACTAATTCTTCACCATCCTTAAAAAGCTTCGCTATATCCTCCTGATAATTAGTAAGGCAGAAGCCACCTGCACCTAAAATATCATATACTCTTAATGAAATACCTGATGTAATTGAACGTAATGTCATATTCAGATTAATCTTTGATTTTCTAAATACTTCTGGCATTCTGCTATAATAATCTATGCTTTTGTGCATGGCTACTTTTTCTATGTTTAATTCTTCGTTGCCGGTAAATACATCTAAATTATACTTATCAGCAATTGCATTTAACAGATTAGTTCTTTCAAGACCTGTTATGTATTTATTAATCTGAGCCGCTAACACACATTCGTGCGGAATAACAATATTATCCATATCAACACATGAAGCTCTCAAATATCCGCGTACCCATTCCTTATCCACAATTTCATTGACAACATTATATCCATATATTTTTTGCTGTACCTGTGCCAGACCATTGATATATCCCTCATAATATGACGGAATTTCATCTGACATCAATATATTATTCAGGTTAGTATTCATATTTCCAACAAAGCTTACATCATAATCATATTTAGTATTGATAATGTCCTTCCCTAATTGCCTGTCAAGTCTGTCTGTATCCACAGCAAGGCTGGAATATTGTATATTTCCAATATTATATCTGGACAATAATTCTATACCATTTCTCTCAAACAGAAAAATCCTATTGCATTTATTATATACTTCTTTACAAAATAACGTATAGTTAGGCCAGTCATATATCCACGATACATATTGAATATTGTAACAATTACATATTTCGGATAATATTGGAATAAAGTCAAAGGAGATTACTATATCAATACCTTTAACTACAATACTTATTATTTCTTGTCTTATATTCTCATTCAGCCCTAAATACTCTTTAACTTTATGCTCAATAACTATAACCTCATCAGCAGCTTTATTAAGGGCACGTTCCAGATCTTCCCTCGAATTCTCATACCAGCTACAATATAATATTTTCATTTTTCCTCAATTCTTATACACTGATTATATCTTTGCAAACCATTTTAATATATCTTTATTATCCTTAGACATATTTTCCTGAATATATCTGTTATTCTCCCAATTAACCAGTTCTTTCTTAGAAATGCTTCTAAGATTTAAAAGATTATCTTCTAAACTGAATTGATTATTGTCCTGATTCATAAGACATATTCCTATTGCCCCTGCAATACACGTTATCTTAGCATACTTTATTGCTTCATCTACATTGCAATCATACTTAAGGCGGTCAATTGCCTTGTATACAGCTAACATATCGTTAAATTTAATCTGTTCACGATTATTATGTGATGCAGAATTATCATTATTCTTATATATATACAGGATTTCTTTGACATTAGCAGTATTATTAATTTTCAGTGCTATATTTATAAGAAAATCTAAATCTTCATATATAACATTTTCTCTTATCCTGATATTATTATCTTTTATTACCGACAGCCTGAATATCTTGGTTACTGCATAACCCACTCCTGCTATAATATCACTGCGTTTGGCATCATCTAATTTGCCTGTAATATTGTCTCCTATTGCCAAAGCGCTCTCATCTGACAATTCATTATAATATGCACAATCCACCATATCATAACCTGCCTCTGCTGCTTTATTATATAGCTTTTCATACATTGTACGATCAATTATGTCATCACAATCCATAAATCCAATATAACTTCCTGTTGCTTTGGCTATACCCAGATTTCTTGCTCCACCAGGACCTCTGTCTCTATCTGAATGAATTACCTGAAATATATCTGGCACTTTATTACACCACTGTTCTAACAATAATCCACTATTATCTGTTGAACCATCATCAACAAATATTACCTCTATATCCTTTAACGTCTGGTTAAGCAGACAATCCACACACCTGTCTATATACTTTTCAGCATTATATACTGGTATAACAATTGATACCTTTACCATTAATTCCTCCATATAATTAATGAGGATTGCCATATAATATGACAATCCTCTATAACATATATCTTTATTATAATTATAAATTACTGAAGAAGTGAAAGGACTCCCTGTGTAGCCTGATTAGCCTGTGCAAGCATAGACTGTCCAGCCTGTGCAAGAATGTTGTTCTTGCTGTATTCAACCATCTCTGTAGCCATATCTACATCACGGATACGTGATTCAGCTGCTGATGTATTCTCACTTGTTGTATTAAGGTTGTTGATAGTATGCTCAAGTCTGTTCTGAAGAGCACCAAGCTTAGATCTCTGAGTAGATACAGAGTTAATAGCTGCCTGAATAGAAGCCATTGCTGCACCTGCTGCTGAGAATGAACTTACCTTAAGTCCGCTAATCTTAAGTGAAGAAGCATTCATATTTCCAATAGAAATTGAAATACTCTGTCCTGATAATGCACCTACCTGTAAGTTCTTTCCTGTGAATGTACCATCAAGTAAGTTCATTGAGTTGAACTGTGTTGTTGAACGGATTCTATCGATTTCAGATGTTAACTGATCCATCTCCTGCTGAAGAGCATTTCTATCAGTTGATGTATTAGTATCGTTAGCTGCCTGTGTTGCTAATTCGTTCATTCTCTGAAGAATTGAATGTGTCTCGTTAAGAGCACCTTCAGCTACCTGTACTAATGAGATACCATCCTGAGCATTAGAAGCAGCCTTATTAAGACCTCTGATCTGGCTTCTCATCTTCTCTGAAATTGAAAGACCTGCAGCATCATCACCAGCTCTGTTAATTCTGTAACCAGATGATAACTTCTCTGTTGACTTCTGCTGTGCACTCTGAACTCCGCTTAACTGTCTGTTAGCGTTCATTGCTGTAAGATTGTGTTGTACTACCATAATAGTTTCCTCCTTGAATTCTTGGTGGCGTCCCTGCCACCCATAATTAAATTGTTCAGGATCACTCCTGTTATATATTATATCGGACTATTGTTCATTAACTTTAGCCATAATATAAACTTATTTTAATATTTTTTAATGCACATGTCAAAATACCGAAATATACTTATTACCTAACTGCATTAAAATATTGGTAAATATATGTATTATTTCTTATGATCCATAAACTGCGGTTCAGAACTTACCCTGCTCATATTCTGATAATACTTGTTCGCCATGCTTACGCTCCGCTTGGCAGTCTTAGTTTCCTGCTTGAGTTCACGGAACTTTCTTTCTATCTGTAGCTTGTTTCTTGACTCTTGCGCCTGTATAGTTGCACTTAATGCTGATACTTCTTTTATAAGCTGCTGCAGTCTCTGTATGTCTGCCTTATAGCTCTGCTTATACATCTCAACATCTGCTTTAACCCTGTCATATACTGACTGGAAGCCTTCATCAAGTGCATTGAGCATATCTATACACTCTGCTTTATTCTCCATGTTCTTCTGGAACTTATCACCATCAAACTCTCCCGATGTAACAATACGTTCCTGTTCAACATTGTAATCAACTATGTCCTGTAATATCTTTTTCTTCTTTTCAAGACTGCTTGTCATTATCTGAAGATAATTCTCTGTTTCCATAGTCATCCTCAACTTTATAATCTTAAACTACCATACATTGCTTCTTAAATAGTTGTGATATAATAGCTATTTTAAATCAATATATTATTTATTTCCTGCACGCTTCATGACTTCTTTCCATGTATCGCGCATTCCTCTTAGTTCATCTGTTGCCTTTTCAAGAAGCTCAAGGTCTTTCTTCATGTTAGCATCAACAAGTAATCCATATATATACTTATAAAGCTTATCGAAATCCTCTGCTACAGGATACTTATGATTAAGTGTAGCCTGAAACTCTTCTATAATCATCTCTGCCTTAACAATATTAGTATGAGCTTTCTCCATGTCCTTTTTTTCTATAGCAACTGCTGCTATATTACAAAACTTAATAGCTCCTTCATAAAGTAAAAGTGTAAGCTCTGCTGGTGATGCAGTTAACACCTTATTACGATTATACTGTTGAGCCATATTCTGATTATATATCATAGCTTATCCTCTCCCGATGTTCATACATCCTTGTATTTATCAATATTGTGTGCATTACATATAATACATATGTTTATCACTTGTGATATGTTAAATTATATGCAATGCAACACAATGTAATATAAACAAATTATTCTAGATAATATTATACATTAATTACCAATAAATTCAATAATATTATTATATATTTACTTATATTTTCATGTATATTTTTATATATGATGTTAAGGTTCAAATATATTTGTCCCAAAAGCTTTTATTGATATTATCAGCTTCCAAAAAGTCCCGACATAGAAGATGACTGTGAATTAAGCTTAGCAAGTGCTGACTCCATAGCTGAGAACTTACTATAGTAGTAATCTTCCCATGTTGATACCTTTGATTCAGCATCACTTATCTTTGTGTTGTATTCTGAATACTGTGTATTCATCTGCTTATCATTGTAAATCGTGTATGCACTGCTTACAGATGATGATGCCATCTTGTTACCAAGATCAGTATATACCTTGGTACATAACTGTGAGAAGAATGAAACTACTGTCTCAGGATCACTTGCAATAGCTGCTCTTAGCTTATCTTCGTTTCCTGATGTAGTTGTATCATCCTTATCACCATCTATATGGTACACACCCTTTTCGTTCTCGCCTGATGCGAAATATCCGAGTGTTGATATACCAAAGCTTGACAGAGCATAGCTCTTGCCATTAATAATAAATGATGATGCCATATCATTCTTTAATGTATTGGCAACACTGTTTAGTGTATCATCTTTTCTAAGAAGCGAATCCTTAATCTTTGTCTCCCACTTTTCAACCTCTTTATCAGACATAGCATCCTTTTCTTCATCTGTTAAAGGCTCATATCCCTTAGAGCTGTCTGCGTTATAAGCCTCATCCATAGACTTGATAAGCTTGTTGTACTCTGTGAACATGTCCTTGATAGACTTGTATATAGCATCTACATCTGTGTCCGTTGTTATAGTAACTGGCTCATCGTCCTTTGTTTCTGCTGTAGCCTGGATAGTAAGACCATTGATAGAGAATGTGCTTGTATTGTTAGTAAACTTCGCACCATTAAGCTCTATCTCTGCATCTACTCCTACTATTCGCACTGCACCTACAGAATCTGAATATTCTCCTGCTTTAGCATTGCCATTAGCATCTACCATCTTAGAATACATCTCATAGCTATTCTTAGCTTTAGCCTGATACTGGCTTGTAAGTTTAGCTTTAGTCTCTGCATTTCTACTGTCAACTGTTGCCTGTATATCAGACACACCAGATGCTGAATCTGTCTCTTTCAAAGCTGTTACAGTTGTCTTACCATCTTTTTCTTCTATATTGACATACTGCTTGTTCTTATATTCGGTCATTGTGTCTTTAGCTTCAGTATAGTTCTTGATGTCACTTTCGTAACTGCTTATTGATGTCTTAAGATTGTCATATTTCTTCTTATCCTCTTCACTGAGTTTGGATACATCGAAATTGCCATCATCACCCTTATATGCAGCATTCTGTTCTATAGCCGACAGAGCATCTTTAGCATCTTTTAATAAAAGATTAGCCCTTTCTTCTGGTGTCTTATCTTTATATACTTCTGTATCAGCATCTGATGCAGTATATTTTTTTGTGAAAGAATCTACTATCGAACTAGCTTTAGAATATGTAGCAAGTCTCTCTTTCGCAACTGCATCAAAGTTAGTCTTAGCACTTTCATACGCTGTATTGATGATATCGTCTAACTCTGCTGTGTATGTATCTGTATCTGCATTATAATACTTAGCCCACTTAGCATACTCAGCCTGTGATGTCTTATCATTAGTGTATAATCTAAGATTACGCAGTGAATCCATTCCTGCACTATCGTTAGCTACTAATGCGAAATCTCCATCTTTACCAGACGTCTTCGAACTAATAAAGAACCTCTGGTTATTCTCATCAAAGCTAGCCTGTACACCAGCATCCTTTAACTTTACAACGAACTGGTTAACAGTCATATCCTCTGTCAGTTCTATAGTAGTACTCTTACCATCCACTGAGAGAGCAACACTTCCCTGTGATGTGCTTCCTGTTATGTCAGACAACTTAGATGAACCTGTAATATTAGCTTTGCCATCCTTCACTGTACCACCAGTAAGATAACCTGATGATGCAAGCTTATTTACCTTAAGCTTCTGTGTACCTGCAACCGCACTTGAGCTTGCTGTTACGGTAGCTACTGTTGAGTTAGATACTGTTGACTTCTTAAGGCTGTATGCGTTAGATAATCTTCCTGCTGACAGCTTTCCACTATAGAAGCTATATATACTTGTATTCATAGTCTTCCATTTTTCCTGTTTCCATGAAAGCTTTGTCTGTGCTTTGACAAGATTATCTTTTTTTAGCTTATATCCTGATACAAGTGCAGATACAAGTGTCTCTGTATCCATACCTGAAACCATACCCGATAATCTGATTGGCATATTATTCCTCCATTCTTATATATTTCTTCATAACATTATGTAATTCTTTATCTCTTCTCATCCACAAGTATACCAGCAAGCTCCCATGCCTTGGCAAGCATCTCAAGTGCCTTTTCTGATGGTATCTCCTTGATAACTTCATCTGTATCCTTATCCTTAATCTTAATCGTAATACGGTTAGTTGGCTCGTTGTATCCGAACTCTGCTACTGTATTATGATTGATAACCTTCTGGATATCTTTAAGCTTCTGCATAGAAGCTTCTTTCTGTTCTTCCTGCTGCTTAAAGCTTGATTCCGCACCACTGTTGCCATTGTTACTGCTGTTGCTGTCTGCATTAGCTCTCTGTGATGTACTCATCTGCATAACTGCAGCTATATGTGCTGCGTTGTTTACTGAATCCTGTGAATTATTAGTTTCTGCTGCTGGTGCTGCACTAACCTTGTTAACCTGTGCAGCCTGCGTTGCGTGGCTCTGATAAGCTGCCTGGCCACTTATCTTCTCAATTCCCATTATCTTTCACCTCCGTGTGCGTATACATATACGAGTGACAGATTTTCCACATCACCCATACAATCGTCGTAAATATATCAAACCTTATGCCCTGCTAAGAAATCCTTTTCTTTGCATACTGGTCATTAGTTTCTATTTCTTATATCGGCAATACATGTAAAAATATAACACCTGCCTTTTTATTTGTCCTGCTTCGTAAACAGTTTATTAAGTGCAGCCACATCTATCTTCTGTTCGACAGCCTCTTTGTTAGCATCTTTTATCTGTACATATACTTCTTTACGATATATAGGAACGGACTTTGGAGCTGTGATGCCAAGCTTTACCTGATCGCCTTTTATCTCGATTACTGTTATCTCAATATCATCATTGATGATGATTGCTTCGTCCTTCTTTCTTGATAATGCCAGCATTCTACTCCCCCTTCCTTTCGTTAAGAATATCATAAATAGGGTATCTGACAGCATAATCCTCATTATCTGCTATAAGCTGGACTCCCTTCATAGTGTCAGCATTGATTATGATAGGAGCCTTTAAGTTAATAGTCATCTTTGTAAGATCCTCTGGTACTGTAAGTGTACAGAACACTGCCAGATTGGCTGACTGTATGTCCTTACCAAGTGTGTTAAGTATCTCATCCTCCACAACAGGATCATAACCTTTCATGATATACTCCGGCTTCATGACAGGAAGTGCCAATGCTGCCTCATCAAGCGACTGAAGCCACATGATAGCTGCTTCATCTCCCTTTTCTACATCATATATAAGTGTGAATTTCTTGCAATCCTCAAACCCTATTATTCCAAGGTCAAAAGTAACTATTTTATTATCATCAATATCTACAGTGCCAAACCACCTAGTATCAACCTGCATTAATTTGCCTCCCCTTGTTTTTATATACTGAATTTTTCATTTATGGATTCAGCATATTTTTAGCCTATAAAATCCAGCAATGTCTGCTGTACAACCTTACTTGCTGCTGAAAGTGCTGCGTTGTAAACAAGCTGTGCTGCTGTATAGTTTACTACCACTTCCTCAAGGTCTATATCTTCGTTCTGTGACTTAAGACTTTTGAAGTTGGTCTTCTGTTCTGTAAGTCTTGTCTTTGTAAGGTCAAGACGCTGAATTCTGTTACCTACATCTGCCTTTGCATTAGATATCTTCTCCTGATATCCCTGCATCTGTCCGATGCCCTTCTCGAAAGCCTTTGTCATCTGATCCTTTGCAAGATTCTTCTGCTTATTTAGTCCTTCGAGCATGTCATCAAGCTTTTTCTGGTCGTCAGTACCTGCATACTTTTCTTCCTTCTTCATGCTCTCGACTTTACTTATCTGATTCTCGATATCTATAGTATTCTGCACAGCTGCCATGATATCATCTACATTTCTGCCAAGATATATATCAAAGCTTTCGTCTGCCTGTGTATTAACCTTAAGCTTCTGTGTAAAGTTTACGTTATATTCAATATCTTCGCTCTTCTTTACGTAGCTTATACCTGTAACATTGTCTACACATGTAAAATACATTGTCGGATCCACATCGCCCTTTTTAAAGTTGGACTTTTCATACTGTACTGAAAATGAGTTGTTGGTGTATGTATTGTTGTATACATTCTCACCAAGAAGTACTTCTCCAAGCTGCGAGTTAATAGCTATTTCATCATCGCCAGGTATATAGTTTGAATCTGCTGTAAATGTTATACTCACTGGATTGCCGCTTCCATCATCCAGAGAATCTATAGTCTCACCATTGGCATTTACTATTCCTGTTACATTAGCCGTTCCATCATCATTCTTAGTTACTGTAGCCACATTTCCACTGGCATCTGTAATCTTAAATGTTCCGTCAGCATCAACCTCTGAGTAACCAAGCTGTATTCTATGAACTGTAGCCACATTAGGTGTCACTATCTTGCCGTCTGTATCCTTCTTGACATTCAGATTAATGATATCTTCGTTTGTATATGCATTGGTATATACCTTTTTTTCACTGATGCTCTCTCTGTCAAAGCTCTGTGTTATGGTATAATCTGCCTCAGCTGCTTTAACATCTGATGGATATGTGAGCGGTCTGTCTGTAGCAAAGCCTGTAAATACATATCTTCCGGCATAGTCTACATCCCCCTGCACATAGTATGAATTCTTCAGCTTGTCAAGTGTCTGTATGATTGTATTACGCTCATCTGATGAATAAGAATCCGAAGCACCCTGGTTGCAATATGAATACAGCTGGTAAACTATATCATATCCCTGTGCAAGTGCATCCTGCGTAACCGAAAGCCATGATGAAGCATCGGGTATATTCTTGTCTACATACTGTGTTACCTGGTCAAGGCTGCTTCTGAGTCTGAGTGCTCTTATAGCTATGATTGGGTCATCAGAAGGCTTGTTAATCTTCTTCTGTGTAGATAACTGTGTATCCATGGTATTTATCTGGTTCTTATTAGCCTGTATGTTAGCTATAGAACTGTTTATCATCATCTGATTCGTAATTCTCATATATTCCACCTCGTATCTATATTGATTTATGTGATATCTGCATTTTTAAAATCTTCTTTTTATGAATAATCTTCTTTTATAAATATTCTTTTGCACTTATCTTGTCTGTGCCTGCGTGCAAAGCATCTATATAAAAATGTTATTAAGTATATCCGGCATATTTCACATTTTATAAGCCTGTCTGGTTAATAAGCTTATCATATATCTGATTCATAACTGACATCATCTTTGAGTTTAGATTATAGGCCTGCTGGAACTTCATGATATCCATGGCTTCTTCATCTGTATCTACACCCATGACTGAAAGTCGCTGATTCTGTATAGTTGTCTTCATATTGTTGTAGTTTGTTACAAATGTCTTAGCCTTGCTTGCATCTATAGACATATCACTTACTATAGTTTCAAGGAAGTACGAACCTGTACCACCATCAAACAGTCTTTCCTTCTGTAATGCATTAAGCTTATCCATAATGCTTGCACTGCCTTCGCCTTCGCTTACTGTTGTCTTTGTTGCAAGCTTGTTGGCATCCTTAAGAAGCTCAGAATTAACTGATACTGTTGAGGCTGTAAGTGTCTTTGAATTATCTCCCACTACAAACAACGCTATACCCTTATTAGCAGCATCCTCTGTTTTAGCATCTGATACATATCCACTCTTAAATATGTTGTTGACTGCCTGTGAGAATGTCTGTATGAACTGGTTAAGCTGCGACTGATAGTAAGGAATACCCTTATAGTTAACATTTGATGAAGCCTGTGGATTCGTCTCTGTCACTCTGTTTCCATCATCATCAAGCTTATAGCTGCCATCTGCATCTGTTGCAACTGATTCTATCTCACCGTTACAACCATCCCTTATATCTACAAGTGCCTTAAGCTGACCTCCAAGTGAAGAACTATATATGTCAAAAGGATCATCATCGCTCCACTGTACGTCATATAAGCCTTCTGCATCGCTTGCGTTTCTTTTCTGCGTTCTTGCGACTACCTCAAGTGTCTTATAATCATAGTTGTTTACAAGCGACTGTCCGTTAACAGTTATCTGGAAGGATGTAAGTCCGTTTGCTATCGGTGTCTCTTTAGTTGATATATTGATATACTTTGACAGATCATCAACAAATGCATTTCTCTGATCTCTTAAGTCGTTAGCATCTCCATAGCAGGCTTCTATCTGGTTAATCTGCTTATTAAGTGCTGTTATGTTCTGTGCAAGTGTATTGATATGGTCTATAGTATCTTTAATCTCATTGTTAGCATCTGACTGCACATTTCTCAAGTTAGTTGAGAGTGTGTTGAAATAATCCGACATACTTTTTGCGTTATTTATAAGCTGGTTCTTTGCCGATTCATCAGATGGTGTTATAGTCAGCTGGTTAACTGCTGAAAAGAAGTTGCTGTATTCTTTAGAGAATCCGTTAAGTATAAACTCATTCAGATAGTCCTCTATCTGTGTCATGTAGTTGTTCTTTGATTCATACTGTCCATAGTTAGACATATTGTTTCTATACTTCTGGTCATAGTAGCTGTCTCTTGTCTGATTGATGCCGACAACATCAACACCGGCACCTATAGTTCCATATGATGAAAATGTTCTTAACGAGTCAGCTGCCTTTAACTCTGCACTCTGCTTTGTATAGCCTTCTGTATTAATGTTTGACAGGTTGTGCGCTGATGTTGTTATGGATGTCTGCGCTGCCTGAAGTCCTTTATATGATATTGATAAACCAAAAAATGTAGATGCCATATTATTTCTCCATTCTTGTTGTTTCCTATAGTCTCTTTAACCAACTTACTGTTTCTAAGTCTGCTGATTGCTCTAAAATAAGCCAGCCATTATTATCAAATCATGATGTAAGTGGCAAAAGGTTCATCTGTTATTCATCATGCATGTCCAAGTGATGTAACAAGATGTTCTATCATCTCACTTACTACATTGATATATCTCGAAGCCGCATTATATGCGTGCTGATACTTAATCATCTTCTGAAGTTCTTCATCAGATGATACTCCTGATGTCTGCAGTCTCTGGTTGTCATAACCATTGACCATGGTTGTCTGGTTGTTGACATACTTGGTAAGCACACTTCCCATCGTAGCAAACTCACCTATATAATCATTGTAAAATGTGTTGAAATCTGCCTTTGCATAGTTCTCAGGGTTAAGTGATGCAAACTTGTTGCTGAATGTATCTATAAGCTCATTTACCTTTGAGAAATCCTCCTTGCCATGTTCTGTAGAAAGAGGGAGTGTACCTACATTCTGTGAAGCCTCAGGATTGACGATCAGATTACCAAGTGTATAGTCAGTTTCAAAGCCAGTAACATTCAGGTTGTTTCTTACATATATTGTACTGCCATCTGCACCTGTGATCTGCTTATATCTGTCTGTACCGTTTCTTTTAAAGAGTTCAACACCTCTTGTTTCATCGTCATCCATGCCATATCCAGCCTTGCTCATATCAAGTATCTTGTATGTCATGCTGTCTATATTCTCTGTTTCTTCCTGATTAGCATCAACATACAGCTTTTCAGATGCTTCATAACTGTATGTTCCATCACCATTTTCTTTTCCGGCAACTGCGTTGCCATGGCTGTCATAAAGCACATCATGTGTCGATGCATTGTATACATACTTATCTGCCTTTAATATATTGCCATCTGCATCTGTGAGCTCTTTTGTTGTATTCATGGTAGTTTCCGGACATAAAACATCATTCATGGCTGTTACTATTCCATTTACAAGCTTGTCAAAACCTGCTATAGCACTAAGGATAGCTGATGGCTCTATATACTTGTTATAGTAATCCTGCTTCTGCTGATACGCATCCATGGCACTATTATATTCTGCCATACCCTGCTCTGTTGTAAGATCATAGTCTGCTCTTTCAGGCATTACTGGAATATCTGTGTAGTTTACCTCTATAACACCTCTTGCGATAAGCAGTCCTTTAAGCTTGCCTTTATCTGTGTCATTGGCATTGTTTGCCTGCTTGTCAAAGTTATATACATCCTGCTGATATCCCTCCCACTGAGGTATAAGCAGTCCATATGTTCCTTCTTCTCTTACGCTCATCTTTGCGATATCATTTTTTGTTATAAATGGGACATTCTCGGCACTTACTATTACTTCGCCATCCTTTGTCTCATAATAATCAATATCTATATACTTACTAAGCTCATCAAGTGCAAGATCTCTTGAATCTCTTAAATCGTTCGCACGCTCCACACCTTCCGCTTCGACCTTAACGATGCCTTTGTTAAGATTATATATCTTCTGTCCAAGTGAATTAATCTTTTCCACCATGTTGTTTACTTCGGTATTCAGTGTGACCTGATAATCCTTAAGTCCACTATATATAGCCTCTGAACGGTCTATGAAGGCTGTAGCATTCTGTATAAGTGATGACCTTGCTATAGTACTTGTTGGATTCTTTGTAAGTTCGTTTACTGCATTGTAAAGGTTTGTGATATGCTCCTGATAAGTAACTCCCTGCATTTCACCAAACCAGTCTTCAACCTCGTATACTGCATTAGCCTGGCTTTCATAGAATCCCAGTCTTGAACTTTCAGTTCTGTATGACCTGTCTATGAACTCATTCCTTATACGGCTTATCGCATCTATATCTACGCCTAAGCCATACTTGCCTTTGTTAAGGCTCTTAGAAAACACGTTAGCATATGTTGAATCTGCAAATGTTATCTGCTGCCTTGTATACCCTTCTGTATTAACATTGGAAAGGTTATGTGCTGTTGTATTAAGTGCTGTCTGCGACGATCTTAAGCCTGTGGCTCCTACCATCAGCGACCCCATTCCGTTTGCCATAATTCCTCCATTAAAAAAATCACACTATCAAAAATAAAACTGGTTCTAATACCGCAGTACCATTAAACATCCCAATTCAATCCTTTGAAAATGTGATTCTTATATTATATCTGATATTATTCTATACTTATATGTAAGTCCAGCCTGCTTCAATCCTTTTCCACATACCAGACTTAATGTAACCTTTTATAATCTTTTATCTGTTTTAATACTTTTCTTTAGTTTATATCACTGCTTTGCATCAAATCCTGTAGCACCTGTTATTTCCTGTTCTTCATAAGCTGTTCTTCCATAGTTGCCTGTCTGTGGCTTCAACACTGAGTTTCTTGCTAGATCAAGCTCAAACTGAATCATATCCATAGATTCTTTAAGCAGCAGCTTATTGTTCTCGTTAACCGCTGTAAGCTGGCTAAGTGTTCTTTTAAGCTTAAGATATATGTTCTGAAGAGCATCATGCTCTTTAGCTTTCTTTTCAAGTATCTGTACTATGTGTTCAACCTTTATCTCTTCATATGGAAGTCTTAGTACATTACATATATCCTTCACATCTTCCTGTCTTTTTTTCTCATATACATCTACTTCTTCTATGAGCTTCTGCTCTCTTGTAAATATCTCCTGAAGCTTTTCAATATTGCCACTTACTATGGCAGATGTTTTTTCATTCGACAGACTAAGGAGCTTCTCATATCCATCATTCTCATTCGTAAGGTCTTCGATTAAACAATCTATCAGGCTTGCCATATATGCTCCTCCGTCTTAAGATTATCGTGTCAGCAAACTATAAGACTGTACAGCAATGCACAATCCCAATGCATCCTCTGACCATATGCATTCTTTTTCATCAGAATGTCAATGTAGATACACTGCCAAGCATCTTCTCGGCTACTGCCTCTGAACTTATATTATATGTTCCGGCTGCAATACGTGCCTTAATGTCGTTGACTTTATCAAGTCTTACATCAGAAGCTTCACTAACTGCTGCCTTAGCTGTATTATATAATCTGGCTGTATCTGATAATTCATACTTGTCTTTTTCAGTTTTCTTAACAGCCATGCCTTTTTCCCTGGCATAAGCACTTGTCTTGTATACCTGGCTGACAGCATTATAAGCATCTATACGCATACTAACCGCCTCTCTTTCTATCATAAACAAAAAACTTTTTTATTTCTTTATGATAAGTTTATCGGTTGTCTTGATGTTTTACTTAACCCCCATTTGCATTACAATACAAATGAATTTTTCACGATACTTTGATAGAAATTTTTTAAGTCAAAATCAAAAAACGGAAAACCCACATTTGCCTATGGATTTTCCGCTTAATTTAATCTGATTTAATCCGAACCAGTCTGAACTACTCTGAATTAATCCGAATCAATCTGAAATATGTAATATATATTCTCCCAAATATTCGCATATCGTGGGATTATCATCACACTTTTATGCTCATATCGGGGCGGGTCCCAAGGTCTTTCACCCACCTATGAGCAAGCTCATGTGGGTTTAGACCTTTTGACCATGGTATCATATATTATTAGTATGCCTTGCCCCAGTAAACCATCTTCTTAGCTGGTCTGCCACAGCATACACACACGTCACTTAACTGTTCCTGTGCAAATGGCATACATCTTGAAGTACATGTTGTATCTTCTTTAATCTTATCTTCACATGCCTGGTCACCACACCACATAGCCTTGATAAATCCTGGCTTGTTAGCTGCTGTTTCCTTGAACTCATCATAGTTAACTGCAACATATGTATGTGCATCTCTATGTGCTCTTGCTCTTTCAAGCATATCCTTCTGGATAGTATCAAGTATCTCTGGAAGCTTAGCTGCAAGCTCGTCAATAGCTACTGTTATCTTTTCTCTTGTATCACGGCGTACAACGATAGCCTGGTTAGCTTCAATATCTCTTGGTCCCATCTCAACTCTTACAGGGATACCACGCATTTCCTGCTCTGAGAACTTCCAGCCTGGATTCTTATCAGAATCATCAACCTTAACTCTAAGACCTGCTGCCTTTATAGCATCTCTTACTTCGTAAGCCTTATCAAGCACGCCTTCCTTCTTCTGCATGATAGGTATGATGTCAACCTGAACTGGTGCAACCTTAGGTGGAAGTACAAGTCCTGAGTTATCACCGTGTGTCATAATAACAGCACCGATAAGTCTTGTTGTTGTTCCCCATGAAGTCTGATGAACATACTTAAGCTTGTTATCCTTATCTGTATACTGTATGCCAAACGCCTTAGCGAATCCATCTCCAAAGTTGTGGCTTGTTCCTGACTGGAGTGCCTTACCATCATGCATAAGTGCTTCTATAGTATAAGTAGCCTCTGCACCTGCAAACTTTTCCTTATCTGTCTTACGTCCCTTGATAACAGGTATAGCAAGCACCTCTTCACAAAACTGTGCATAAAGGTTAAGCATCTGCTGTGTACGTGCTTCTGCATCCTCTGCTGTTGCATGTGCTGTATGTCCTTCCTGCCATAAGAATTCTCTTGAACGAAGGAATGGTCTTGTTTCTTTTTCCCATCTTACTACTGAACACCACTGGTTATATACCTTTGGCAAATCTCTGTATGACTGTATCTCATCCTTGTAGAAATCGCAAAAAAGTGTTTCAGATGTTGGTCTTACACACATTCTTTCCTGAAGTGGATTAAGTCCTCCATAAGTAACCCACGCTACTTCTGGTGCAAACCCTTCTACATGATCCTTTTCCTTTTCAAGAAGACTTTCTGGAATAAACATAGGAAGGTATACATTCTCAACACCTGTTTCCTTAAATCTTCTGTCCATCTCGTTCTTTATATTCTCCCAGATTGCATATCCAGCCGGCTTAAATATCATACATCCCTTAACGCTTGAATATGACATAAGCTCTGCTTTCTTGCATACATCTGTGTACCACTGTGCAAAGTCTACATCCATGGAAGTAATCGCTTCTACTAACTTCTTATCCTCTGCCATAAATATACCTCATTCCTGCGCTATCTGCGCTATCTGTTAAATGTGTCACATAATCTGTATTAGTTTAACATCTGACCTGATTAATTTCAAGGCACTTTTCATATATTCCGTTTTTTCTTATATTGTAGTTTTCTTTTATTACATTTTTCTTTTATTATGTTTTTTATTATTATGTTTTTTTATTATATTTCAATCATATTTTTATGCATTTTCTTTTATTCCATTTTCTATGCTTCATCCATCTTCATAACACATCTAAGCCTTAAAACCAGTGCTTTTATTATAACAAAGCTCACAGGACCGGTTATGAAACCTGGAATACCATACACAAGCAGTCCGACAAATATAATGACAAGCATGGCAAAAGGCGATATTCCAAGCTTGTCTCCCATACATTTTGACTCCATAATCTCACGTACAAAATAAGTTATTACATATGTCACAAGCACAACCACTGCCGATAAGAAATTCTTCATAATCAGGTTAAACAACATCCACGGTATAAGTATCGTACCTGTCCCAAATACCGGAAGTGCATCAACAACTCCAACTATTATTCCTAGCATGACTGCATATGGACTTTTTATTATAAAAAATGCTGCCATGCTTATAGCTGAATTAATAAACATAATTCTTAATTCAACTTTAAAATATACATTGATAAGTCTCTTTACCTCATGCCACAGCATCCTTATCTCTTCCACAAACACACTGTCACGTATCTGTGTCCTTATTTCATCCATATCTGTTGACAGATATATAACTGATATAAAGCCAACAACCAGACCTCCAGCCACTATAACTATATTTTTTATAACTGGCACAGATATATGAAATATCTTTTCAGGCATTATACCTGCCAGCCTGCGTCCACACATTATAAGCGTATCAAGACAACATCCACCATTAAGTCCAAGAAAATCATCCGCTTCGAGACATATCCTGGCAGTCTGCTGCCTTATACCTATCGTATTGTAATCCCAGTTCTTTAAAAAATCACTTATCTCATTAGCTCCTGTTATAACTGCTGCAGCAAGCAATATTATTATAACAACAGATATTATTAACATTATAATTGTGGCTATTATGCTTTTTATGCGATGTTCTTTAATTCTTTGTGCATGTACTTTTCTTTTATCAAGCCTCATCCTTTTGCATATCCACATATATATACTGTTTACTGGCTTTTCAAGAAGCAGTGCAGCAAGCACACCAAGCACGAATGGCCACACATATACAAGAAGATATTTAAAGCTCACATATACAGAAAACGTTATAACTACAATCCCGGCAAGGTATTTCAGTTTCCTGTTATATTCTTTATCTTGATATTCTTTTTGATACTCTTCTTTATTTTCTTTTACATTTCTTTCCTCTCTGCACATAAATAATCACCTCTGTAGAAGTATTCCACAGAGGTGATTATCTTATACCTATATCTAAAATCCTGGTTTCACTTCGTATAACTTGCCATCAAGCTTAAGACTAACAGCACATAACGCTATGCATCCACGCTTAATACGTATGCCTTTTATTCTTTCAGCTGCCTGGGCTGCCATATTTCCACCATACTTTCCATCACCAGCAACCGGCATGTTTCTTGAAGCAAGCTGGACACGTATCTGATGATGTCTGCCTGTTATAAGATGAATATCCAGCCTTGATATGTCTGCTTCTTCATCATAAGAAAGAAGCCTGTACTTAAGTCTTGCTTCCTTAGAACCCGCCGTTCCTTTTGAAACTACCGATGATTCATTATTCTTTGCATCTTTTATAAGATTATCCACAAGCTCGCCCTCGTCAGAATCTGGTTTTCCACATACAAGCACCTGGTAATGTTTACATAGTGTTTCTTTTTGCATAAGTAAAGACAATCTTGCTGCTTCCTTTTTATTCTTAGCCATAAGCACAAGCCCTGATACAGGACGGTCAAGTCTGTTTATTATAGCTGCGTAAGCTTCTTCACCCTTGCTTTTTCTATATGTAAGAACTTCACTTACAAGATCCATCTCAAACGACTTTCCGCTCTGCGACAGTTGTCCCGCCGGCTTGTTTAATATAATCTTATCTTTATCCTCGTATACTATATCCATCTTAACTAATAATTCCAATACTCTTAATCCACTTTGTAAAAAGCACTTTCCACTCACCAGTCTGTGCAAAATCATCACCACAGCCATAACCATGGCCACCTGTTCTGAATATATGAAGTTCAGCACTTACCCCGGCTTTTCTTGCTGCCATATAAAAGCCCACACTGTTCTCAGATAATGTTATTCTGTCATCATCCGTTTCACATATAAATACTGGCGGCATATCCGGTCTTACAAGCTTATCCGGATTGTACTTATGCAATATCTTTGCCTTACTGTCACTGATTCTCTCAAGCACCTGTTCTTCAGACATATATCTTTTGCCTGCTTCAATACAATCGTCAATACTTATAACCGGATATGAACAAACAGCAAAATCTGGTCTTGCGGATAGTTTATCATATTCATCCTTATACTTATAATCCGCATACACATCACTTTCATACGCTGTTGATAATAACGCTGCCATAAAGCCTCCTGCTGAAAAGCCCATAACGCCTATCTTAGCTTCATCTATACCGAATTCCTGCGCCCTTCCTCTTATAACTCTCATTGCGCGCATAGCATCTATAAGTGGGACATCCTCTGCATTATCATGTTCATCTGATGGAAGTCTGCATTCAAGAACAAATGCAGCTATTCCCATACTATTAAGCCACTTTGCAACATCTTCACCTTCAAAGTTGTATACAAGGCGTCTGAACGCACCTCCTGGAATAATCAATACTGCCGGAATCCTTTGTCTGTCTGTACTGTTACCAATACCATCAGGTATATAAGGAACAATATCCGGATCTGTAATGTTCTGCACTATATGCTTTACTCTTCCATCAGGCATATCCTCAGTGTAATATTTTCTTGTAAGCTTAAGGTTCTGCGAACCCGGAGCCCCATGCTCAAACAGCCTTATCTTGTTTGCTGGTGTCTTAAACGCCTCATTCTGCGTATCTGTCATATCTACTCCTCCCTGCTCTCAAGAAACAAAAGCTTATTAGCCTGTATGCTCAGCTCATCATAATGCATAAGCATATCACTCTCATCATATTCTTCCGGAATCACTTTATAGCCTTCAAACCTTATAAGATTCTTGAAATATTCTTCCACATCTGCTGTCTGCTTAACAACAACCTCACTGAATGCCACTCCCTCTTCTGACTCCTGAAAATCTGGTCTGTAAAGAAGCTCACCGGTAATTATATTTTCTTTATCGGCTACAAATACAGCTTTGGCATAATATTTGTTACTGTCCGTTGTCGCAAGACGTATTCTTCTTGGTGGTGCCATCGTTTTATCATTCATGGCATTCGCTTTCCTGACTTCTTCTGAATCAAAATATTCCTTTTCAATTATCATATTTAACCTTCTTTCTGTCATATAAATCACTCATAGTTTTACAATATCCAAAACGGGACGATATATTTAAGGTTCTTATGGATAATATGTTCTAAACAGGCTTTTGTAATGTATTATAACTTAAATCTGTAGCCTACACCCCATATCGTTTCGATATATTGTGGCTTACTTGTATCAAGTTCTATCTTTTCCCTTATCTTTTTAATATGGACAGTAACGGTTGCAATATCACCGATAGAATCCATATCCCATATTTCCTTAAAAAGCTCTTCCTTAGTGTATACATGATTAGGATGTTCTGCTAAGAATGTAAGAAGATCGAATTCCTTAGTTGTAAATATCTTCTCTTCACCATTAACGAATACTCTTCTGGCTGTCTTATCTATCCTGATGCCTCTTATTTCGATAATATCATTTTCAGGCTGGGCACTGTTTACAAGTCTTTCATATCTTGAAAGATGTGCCTTAACTCTGGCAACAAGCTCACTTGGACTAAAAGGCTTCGTCATATAATCATCAGCACCTACGCCAAGTCCTCTTATCTTATCGATATCCTCTTTTTTAGCTGATACCATGATAATAGGAGTATTCTTAACTTCTCTTATTCTTTTGCATATCTCAAAGCCATCTACACCTGGAAGCATGACATCAAGAATATATATGTCATAATCCCCGTCAAGTGCCTCTGCAAGACCTGTTGTTCCATCCTTGCATGTTGTTACCGTGAATCCACTTAATTCAAGGTAATCCTTTTCAATATCTGCGATTGCTTCCTCATCTTCAACTATCAATACTTTGCTCATACAATTGTCCCTTTCTATTCCTTTTATATTTTATTTTTACAGAATTTCGTCATATACACTAACAATATGACTATCTGACTGTCTAAGACTTAAGCCTTTCAATATGCCTTAAGTCTGTTGCACTGCTTTAAGCCTGTTACCTTACATTAAACCTTTTATTGCTGATTCTTCAATACAAGCTGGTTATTCTCATTATACTTAAGCAGATTAAGATGCATTGTAGTTCCTTCGCCTTCAACACTCTCTGCCCATATCTTGCCTTTATGGTCTTCAACGATTTTCTTGACAATAGCAAGTCCTATGCCGCTGCCGCCTTGCTTGGAGTTTCGTGATTCATCAGTACGGTAGAATCTTTCAAATATTCTTGAAATATCCTTGCCAGCTATACCCTTGCCATTGTCAGCCATGACAACATGTACATACTCGCCCTCGTCATAAAGGTCTATATCTATCTTTCCCTTACGGCCTTCTACCATGTACTTGACTGAGTTGCTGATTATATTATTGATAACTCTCTTTAACTGCTCTGGGTCTGCGACTATCATTACCGGCTTGTCTATATGATTCCTGTAGTTTAGCTCTATGCCGGAGGCATCCAGTTCTGTGCCTATTTCTTCACAGCAGTCATCAAAATAATCTGAAACATTAAGTTTTATAAATGTATATAGTATCCTGTTAGCATCAAGTCTTGAATATATAGTAAGTTCATCTATAAGCTTATCCATATCATTAACCTTGTTGGAAATAGTCTTAATATACTTTGCCTGTTTTTCCGGAGTATCGGCTATTCCATCACGTAGACCCTCAACATAGCCTTTAATAGCTGTTAGCGGTGTCTTTAAATCATGTGATATATTTCTTATAAGCTCCTTCTCTTCTTTATCTGACTGAAGCTTATCCTCTGATGACTTCTTTAGTATAAGTCTCATCTCTTCAAAATCCTTACACACATCACCTATTTCGTTATCAGGAACCCTTGGCATCTCAAAGTCAAAGTTTCCTTCTTTTATATTATCTGTTGCAAGCTTCAGCTTGTTAACCGGCTTGATGATAGAACTGTATATCCACAGGTTAAGCACAAGGCTGGTTATGACAAGTATGATGATGATGATAAAAACAAGCTGCCATAGCATCTGTCTTATCTGTGGTATGCTCTGCTTAACAGATGTGACGATAGACACACTGTATATATTTCCTAAGCTGTCTGAAAAGTCTACCTGTTTTATAAGACTATGATATATGCCACCTCTATATGTAGCAACATCCGTTATGTTGTTCTCATCTGTCTCATACTCTGGAAGAAGCCTTGCAAGATCTGTGTTTGAATATTGTGTTGAATTATATATGACATTATTATTCTTTCTTACAACAAGCTCTGAAAGTCTGTCATTTAATGTGGAACCAAGTGACTCAAGGTATGCCCTGTTGTTAAATGTCGTTGGTTCTTCTTCTGCCTGTTCTTTTATCTGCTCATACACATCATCTGTAATACTGCCAAACAATGTCATAGGCGAATAAAAATATAACAGTACCGTATCGTCTTCTACATTATATGTCTTGCATATACTATCCGACTGTATCTTAAATATTCCGACAACAAACACGCATAAAAGCAGCGCCGGAAGTATAACCATAACGCAGAATGAAACCTTTAACTTATCTTTTAATTTCATGTTTTCTCCATATAAGTCATATTAATATATTTACAACCATCATGATAATAGTTTAACATATTTTAACAGAATATTTGTAAAAAAATGATAAAAATATATAAAAAAACTGCGGAAATATATCATGCCTGCGATATCTTGTGATAAATCTGCCATTATCACTCCGGATATCTGCACAATATTATTCTCCGCAGTCTATTATCATCCTATTTTCAACTTAAACTTCTGAAGTTCTCTTTCAGAATCTACTCTAGCTATAACAGCACCAAGTGCTGAAAGTTTACCCTCAAAATCTTCGTATCCTCTCTGGATATACTCTATATCGTCTATTTCTGATATGCCCTCTGCCGCAAGTGCCGCAATCACAAGTGCTGCTCCTGCTCTTAAATCAGGTGCTGAAAGCTGTGCTGATGTAAAATGCTTAACACCTTCTATATAAGCTGTATTGCCCTCAACTTTAATCTTAGCACCCATCCTGTTAAGCTCATCAACATACTTGAATCTATTCTCAAATATACTCTCTGTAACCATGCTTGAACCGTTAGCAAGTGCAAGTGCAACTGCTATCTGCGGCTGCATATCTGTTGGAAAGCCAGGATATGGAAGTGTCTTAACATTAGTACTTCCTATCTCACCTTCTGCCATAACCCTTATCCAGTCGTCACCTTCTATGAGCTGACAGCCCATCTCATGAAGCTTGGCAGTTATAGACTCAAGATGCTTAGGAATAACGTCCTTTATGACAACATCTCCATGTGTAGCTGCTGCCGCCATCATGAAAGTTCCTGCCTCAATCTGGTCTGGTATTATAGAATATGTGCATCCATGAAGTCTCTCAACGCCCCTTATTCTTATAACATCTGTACCAGCACCCTTGATATTAGCTCCCATGGCATTAAGGAAGTTAGCTACATCAACTATATGTGGCTCCTTAGCTGCATTTTCAAGGATAGTTTCTCCATCAGCCATGCATGCTGCCATCATAAGGTTAATAGTAGCACCTACTGTTACAACATCAAAATATATGTGTCCGCCAACCAGTTTTTCTGCTTTAGCGCTGACAACGCCATGATCTATGTTCACTTTGGCACCAAGTGCTTTAAAGCCCTTAAGGTGCTGGTCTATAGGTCTGCTTCCTATGTTACAGCCACCTGGAAGTGCTACGTTAGATTCATTGTACTTACCAAGTAACGCGCCAAGAAGATAGTATGACGCTCTTATCTTTCTTATATATTCGTATTCAACATTAAGATCACATATAGATCCGCCGTTAATCTGAACTGTATTATTATATATATATTTTACCTTTGCACCTATTCCTTCGATTGCCTGAAGCAACACCTTTGTATCTCTCACGTTAGGTACATTCTCTATTGTTACGGTCTCATCTGTCATAATCGCTGCTGCCAGAATACCAAGTGCTGCATTCTTAGCTCCACCTATGGACACTTCACCACAAAGTGGCACTCCACCTTTGACAACATACTGTTCCATACTTTGCACCTCAATATCACTTACTCATCATATCTAAAACTTTAGTTTCCTGCTTTAGTTTCTTTATTAATTATCGACATATCTGTCATTTATATTCAATATATCATGGTATTCACGGCTTATAACAAAAACAACTATCATGCATTAGTGACATAAAGCCGTCAAAACATTCATCATATGTATACTTTTACTTTATTATCTAAAATAATATTGGTATTTAAATCAATATCTTAATGATTATATCATACCTTTTTATTATGTCAACGTTATATATCCATAAAGTTTAAAACAGGGCATGGATTATTAATATCCACGCCCTTATTCATAAGTTAACTTAATTCTTGTTTACATAATCAAGTGGATTCACTCTTCTGCCATCTATCCATATTTCAAAATGCACATGTGGTCCTGTACTATCACCAGTATTGCCACTAAGAGCTATCTCTTCACCCTGCTTTACCTGCTGACCGACAGTCACTGTTACTTTACTGTTATGTCCATATCTTGTCATGCTGCCATCTTCATGCTGTATATCTACACAATATCCATAAGCAGAATACCATCCAGCCCTTGTTACTACTCCGTCTCTTGAAGCCTTAACTGATGTTCCCTGGTTGCATGACCAGTCAACTCCGTAATGAGTTGTGCCCCATCTTGAACCATAACCTGATGAAAATGTTCCACCACTGACAGGCTTTATATATGTTGGTGGTGTAAGTGTTCCAACTGCTATCTTTGCCGGCTTTGATTCAACTGTTATATTCTCGCTTGTTATCTGTCTTGCAACCTCTTTACCATTCTCATATGTAACTGTTGCTACTACTGAATGATGTCCCGTTGTTCCTTCATCAAGAATATAATTCGTACCTCTATAGTTATTGTTATCATCAAGATACTCAGGCTCTGCGTTGTAATCTTCCTCATAAGAAAGCTGCTTTGTTGTCACTACTGTTATATCTGACTCAGGCACTGTTATAACAAGCTCATCACCTGGAACTATAACTGAGTCCTCTTTTAACTTAGTATTAAGCTTTAACAAATCTTCAACTGTTATGTTATTATCTTTAGCTATACTCTCAAGAGTATCGCCCTCTTTAGCAATATAATAAACATTGGTATCGTTTACCTTTGTTATTGTATCATAAGCTTCCTGTACTGTTGATACCTCTACCTTATCAGCATATACAGCATTAACAGATACATTCTGTGCAAAACCTATAGACTGTATCTCATCTGGTGTCTTCTTGCTTTCACCGTTAGAACCAGTACTGTCTTCAAAGAATGATGCAACTATCTGTGTATCCTGCACCGTTGTCTCCTCATTCTTATCTATAGACACTATATATGTTCCATCTGCCGCCGAACTAGACTTAATAACCGGCTCAAACTCATCAGCCCTGTTATATGGCTGTATAAGCTTTGAAAACAGTTCTTCTACATCCTGCTTGGATGACAGATTAACTGTATAATCATCTATTCTTACAGTATATGCAAGCTGCTTTTCAACATCAAGTATACAGTCAAACAACTGGCTGTATATAGAACTTTCAAGCTGCTTTTCTGACATTCTTGACGCTATAGCCCTGTTTTCTTTATCGATCTGGACATCACAATCCATATATATATAATCATCAAGCTGCTGGCTTAACTGCAGACGTGCATTTGCCAGCGCCACATTAACTTCTTCCTCTGTGTTGGCTGCTCCGACATGTGTACCACGAATCGATATGCTGTAATATCCCACATCATTGTTAAACATATTCTTAGATACAAATGGAATACCTATCACTATTGCAATGCATGCTGCAAACATAGTTGATATAAAGGTAGTTTTTACCTTTCTTCCATATCTTGTAATGCGTGTCATACGTTCCTCCATATATCGTATATACCATGGAATTCTTTCCCCGTGTAATAATTCCGTAACATTTTTGTAACAATTGTATACTACCACGCATATAAATGTTTGTAAAGAGGTTTTTCGTGCTTTAGAGATATTTTATTTTTATAATTTTACCTTTTTTTAACTGAATATCCAAAGCGTCCGAGATGTTCACCAAGTGCGTAATACTGTCCATGTGAATAAGCTACAAGTTCAGCATCTTTAAGATGTAATGTTCCCTTGCTGTCAAGAAGTGATTCATCAACATTAACAGCGACGACTTCGGCAATAAACATATCATGGCTTCCAAGCTCCACTATATCCTTCACCTTACATTCTATGTTAACAGGGCTCTCTTTAATAGCCGGTGCATTTATCTTAACTGACTTTTCAGGTGTAAGATGCATATCCTTGAATTTATCTGTATCCTTACCTGACTTTACGCCACAGTAGTCCGTTGCCCGGCACAGCTTTTTCGTTGTAAGGTTAATAACGAACTCTCCTGATTCTTTTATAATATCATGGCTATATCTTTCTTTCCTTATTGATATAGATACCATCGCAGGATCCGAACATATAGTCCCTGCCCATGCAACTGTTATGATATTGGGTTTTTCTTCACCTCTCTGACAGCTGACCATAACTGCCGGCACTGGATAAAGCATATTTCCTGGTTTCCATGTCTGTTTACTCATAATGTACATCTCCTTTACTGCTTATACTTTTCTTTATAATGTATTGTCTTTTTTAGATATCTGTCATATACCTTGTGCTTATTATCAGTATACTACAAATTTTTTGAAAGTTTCCACTATATGATTAAAGATTTTACTAAATTTATGAATTTATTTAATTTATAAGCACATTTGAGTTGTATGATTGCTCTAATTATGTTAATATAATTTTAATAAAATGTTTATGTTGTAAGAGTTAAAAGTTCACATCAAAAAAATCTTTCGTGCCTGCATGATATGACTTTGATCTTGCGACCCTTGCATCATATTTGTCATAGGTTAGAAGTCACGAGGGATTCTGACCTGAGTTTTATTATTTAATTATTTTTATAATTCGGAGGACATTTATGTTAGGAAATGTTATCGTAGGACAGTCTGGCGGACCAACTGCCGTAATCAATTCAAGTCTTGCAGGTGTGTTTAAGACAGCTAAGGACAGAGGGGCTAATAAAGTATATGGTATGCTTCACGGAATCAAGGGTCTTCTTGACAAGCAGTATGTAGATCTTTCTGAAAAGATTAAGACAGATATCGATATTGACCTTTTAAAGAGAACTCCTTCTTCTTACTTAGGTTCATGTCGTTATAAGCTTCCTGAAATCTCTGATGACAGAGAAACATATGAGAAGATTTTCGAGATTCTTAAGGAACTTAATATATCATACTTCTTCTATATTGGTGGTAACGATTCCATGGATACTATCAAGAAGCTTTCTGACTATGCACTTCTTATCGGAAGCGATATTAAGTTCATGGGTGTTCCTAAGACTATCGACAACGACCTTGCTGTTACTGATCATACTCCTGGTTTTGGTAGTGCTGCCAAGTTTATTGCAGCTACTATGAAGGAGATTATCCGTGACGGTCTTGTATATGATTACCCAACTGTTACAATAGTTGAGATTATGGGACGTAACGCCGGATGGCTTACAGCCGCTTCTGCTCTTGCAAGAGGCGAAGATTGTGAAGGTGTAGATCTTATCTATCTTCCTGAGAAGGTATTTGATATCGACCACTTCCTTGAAAGAGTTAAAGAGATAGCTTCTAAAGGTCGTTCTATGGTTATTGCTGTTTCAGAAGGTATCAAGGTTATGGACGGAAGATATGTATTCGAGCTTTCAGAGCATGTTGAGTTCGTGGATGCTTTCGGTCATAAGCAGTTAGCTGGTTCTGCCAAGTTCCTTGCCAACAAGGTAGGTTCTGAACTTGGTATCAAGACAAGAGCTATTGAGTTATCTACTCTTCAGCGTTGTGCAGCTCACATGACTTCACGTACTGATATCACTGAAGCCTTCAACGTTGGTGGTGCTGCTGTAAAGGCTGCATTTGAAGGTGAAACTGGTAAAGTTGTAGTACTTAAGAGAGTATCTGATGATCCATATATGTGCATCACTGAAACTCATGATGTTCATCAGATTGCTAACATCGAAAAGAAAGTTCCACTTGAGTGGATCACAGAAGATGATTTCGTTACAGAAGACCTTATTCATTACATAAGACCATTGATTCAGGCTGAACTTTCACCAATCATGGTTGATGGTCTTCCAAGACATCTCAATGTAAATATGGACTAGTGCCAGCATTAATAGATAATGCCAATATTTTATTTAAGATATGAGCAGCATTTATTAATCCCCCGTGTGGCAGCTATTCCGCACATCAAAGCTTACAGGCTTTATAGCCCCGGATACCTTTATCATAACAGGTATCCGGGGTACCTTTATTTTCATCTTTATTTTCATCTTTATTTTCATCTTTATTTTTAATCTTATTTTTTTCCAAAATATTACAATTATGTGTTATGATGTGATTGATACATGCATGTTGTCATAACTGATATACATCATATAAAATACATGAATGGAGATTAATATTAAAATATGAATAAAGAATACCATGATAATGAAGCTTTGAAAGAAGCAAAAAAACGTACTAAAAAAAGGTCCTTATTAAGCCCTCATTTTCCAGGGTTAAAAACAATAATAAACATTATAATAATAGCCATGCTTGTTATAGCTTTGATATACACTAAAAAGACTGCATCAACGAGTTACCAGACAGATGGCAAGGTCACTCAGATAGGCTTTGAAAATATCGGCGAGCTGGCTACACAGTCTGTAACAACAACGTCTGTGCGTGTTGAAACTAAGGACAGAAAGCTTTTTAATATATCTATACCTCTGACAGAATCAAAGTATATATACACATATAACACTAACATCAAGGCTGGAATCAACTTCAGTGATGTAACATGGAGTTTGGGTGATACAGAAGACACAAAGCATAACATATATGTAACTGTACCTGAGGTTAAAACTCTTTCTGCCGACCTTGACCTTGATTCCTTCAAGGTGCTCCACGAAAGCACAAGCATATTTACACCTATAACTCTTACCGAACATAACGACGCATTAAAGCAGCTAACAGATGAGGCATTAAATGATGCCATAGCAAATGGATTATACGAAAAGGCTCTTGAAAATGCCAAAACACTGCTATCCTCTTTCATATATCAGGTATATCCATCTGATCAGTATGATATAATATTTTCTGAATCAATAAAAAAATAGTAAAAACAATGTAGTAAAACTAATTTAATAAAGCTAATGTGATTTTTGATAATCATTACAAGCTTTATAAAACAGTAATCCCGGTTTAAAGTTCATATGTAACTTTAAACCGGGATTATGTTAGATTATGATTCCAATTATCTTCTTAATATTCTTTTTATATTCTTCTTTTTCTTATGCAGACATATCCAAGTGCTATAAGCGATGCAACACTTACTGTAAGTAATGCAGCATATATACCAGCATGTGATGTATCTGCTGTCTTAACATTCTCTGTAGAATCAGTCTGTGCTGTTTCATCTGCAGCAGCCTCTCCTGTTGAAGGTTCATCTGTCGATGGATTATCTGTCGTTTCTTCTACAACAGGATTCTGGTTTGTATCACCAGCCCATTCTATGCTTAAGCTGTGAAGCATAGTTGTATTCTGCCATCCACCAGTTCCTGTTGTTCCTGTATGCTGTATAGCTGCTCCGCCATATGTGTTAGCCTCTATATCTGCATTTAAGTCAACCACATGAACATAGCCAGCTGCTGCCTGGTCTGCAAGCTGTGCTGTAGGTGTTTCTACATGTGCTGTAAGCTTGCTTCCCTCTGCCTTTAAGGTTATCTCGCATCCTGTAAGGAAGCATGTTGCTATAACTTCATCTGATATATATGTTGTATTGCCATTATCATACTTAACAAGTACAAATGTAACTGCACTAGAAGATGCCCTTGTTCTTATTATTCTTAATGCATATCCTGTAAGTGTTTTAGTATCAAACTTAATGCATACATCCATATACTGTCCTGCACTACCAAAGCCCTGACCTGCCGTCTTTGCAGGATCAGCCACAACCTTGACAGTCATATCACCATATTTGCCTTCAACTGGTGTATACATAAGTCTTGCTCCCTGTGTTCCCTGATAGATTCCGGCACCAACTGAACCGTTACCAGTTTCACCATATACCCAAGGTGTTTCTGTATCTTGACCCTTCCAGCTTCCAAAGCTCTCTGTATCTGCTGGTCTGTACGAATCTACTGTCCAGAAGCCTTCCTTTATCTCTGGCTGTTTAACAGTAGGGAAGTCTGAAAAATCTGTTGTGTAATTCTTAGCTTTAATATCCTTTGCACTTACAGCCTCTGAATATACAGCTTTTACCGCATCACCTAAGTCACTTCTTATATTCTTTGGAGCAACAGAAGCACAGATATAATATCCTATATCACCTGCTGTAAGTGTATATGTGTACTGAGGATTATTCATTGTAGACACTGCTGTTAACACAGGATTGCTTCCACTTGCATCACTGCATCTATACCAGTTAATAACTGACATATCTGCCCTGTCACCAAGATTCAGCTTATAATCTGCTTTAAGTGTGCCATCACCATTGTTAACCACCTCCGGAAGCTTTGTCCATGATGGAGCTGCAAGCTTAGCTGGTTTAACTGTTATGGCTATAGCTGCTTTTAAGCCACTCTCCGTACTTGCTTCAATAACTACTTCCTTTGCTTCATCTTCGTTATTAGTACCATTAACTACGCATGTTCCGTCCTTATTATCAACTATTGATACATATGGCTTATATTCATCAGCCACACTGTAGGTAATCTTCTGATTCTTATCTGTATCACCATAGAAATACTTAACACCTGCCGTCAGCTTAGCTGTTTCAGTTCCTGACTCTATAGCTTCTACCTTACCTTCGCTTTCTATATTAAGCTGTGTAGCTATGCTGTCTGCACCATTCTTAACTGCTATATCCTTAACACCAAGTGGATCCCAGTTATCATTGCCCTTTAAAAGATTGTAAGTATTGTAATATACCTTTCCACCATCTTCTATTCTATATGCATTAAGAACCTGCTTTCCTGTCATATCAACCGTTTCAGCAGCATCCTTTCCTGCTATCATTATGCTTTCATTGTTATGTGTTATGTTATACTGATAGCACTTAAGTGACTTATCTGGGTACTTTGTCCATGCAATTCCAAAAGGAATACTGAAGTTGCTCTTATATGCACAATCCACTGCTGTTATTGTTCCGCCTTCCTTTGTGAAGTACTGCATTGGCTCAGCTTCAACATTTAAAACAACACTGTTAAAGATACAGCCTAAAAATGTTGAACCTGTGTTATATGATGAATATAATGGTCTGTTTCCGTAGAAATCAAAATCACAGCCAACAAATACTGCATTACCATTAATCGCATCGTCTGTACTCTCAAAATGGCAGTTGTTATAAAGGCTTCGTGCTGCACCGCCTATAGGATCAAGATTCAGACGGCTGATAAAGTTACAGTTATCTGCAAACATCTTATCTCCAAACATATCAGCAAGCTGTGCCTGTGTAATAGTTTTTGTTCTCTTATCTGTATCCAACTCTGGAAGAAGAGGATATTTAAGATCAACGCTGCAATAGTTACCTATCGTTATGTTCTTTACTGTAAGTGCTCCCTTACAGTTGAATCTGAACATCGTGTAGTTACCATTACAAGCATGTGACTGGCCTCTGTTTCCAGCAAATACTACATTATACGGATCCTTTGTAAGTCCCTTTATAGTAAGATAATCACTGTTAATAATCATTCCATAAGGAACACCATATGTCTTATCCGGCTGCTTAGTATCAGTAGCTGCCGGATCATCTATCCAGTATACGAAAGGTGCCACATATACCGTCATAGGTGCTTCCTCGGTTCCATTCTTTAAACTGCTGTCACTAAGTGCCTTTGTAATATCGTTATATACATATGGATATTTATCAGCAACTTCATCTGATAATGAACCATCAAGATAAATCGCTGTTTCAGACAACTGTATAGTTTCAGAATCGTACTTAATATAAGTACCTCCAAACTCTATAGGGTCGCTTACATCAAGCGACTTGTAGTTATTCTCATCATTGTTTATATCCTTCACTGCTGTATAAATGTTTTTTGTCTGCAAAGCCGTACCCTCCTGCGCCACGATTCTGTCTGGAAATGCTCCTATATTTCCAACAACCAGCAAGCCCGACATAATACCTGCCATAATAGATGAAACTAATCTTTTCCTTCGTATCATATCTATTACCATACCTTTCTTTAAAATAATAAGATGATAAGTGTCAAAAATATTTTATTATCTACGTTGCAACTATGAATTGATTATAATATATATTGTACTTATATTAATACATAAAAACTGTAAGAAACTTGTAAAATAACTTAAAATATGTTAGCTTTTAAACAATAAAGTTTTACAATACTTATAAAAGAAGGTGTAATTTTATGCATCATGAATATATACCGGCGAATTTTCTGCCAGACATAAAAACTGTTCCTACTTCATACAAAATGTCACATTTTCATACGCATAACAGATGGGAGCTTTTATATCTTATATCAGGAAACTGTACATTATATATCAAAGAAAATATGTATATGCTAAAAAAAGGTTCTCTTGCTCTCATTCCTTTTGGAGTAGAGCACATGACTACTTATATGTCAGGTGAAGAAAATATAAGAAGCCTTCTTTACTTCGATGATGAAGAGCTTTTATGGTTTAACGAACATGGAATAACAGATATATCTGACATTTTAAGAGGAAGCTTTGTCGTTCAGATTCCAGCACGAAAACAGTCATACATTAAAGAACAGCTGGATAAAATATCCTATGAATTCCATGGTGTAGATAGCATTTCCCCTGCATATGCAACAGCTTATTTTCATGAGCTTCTTTTATATGCCCTCAGATGCCAGACATATAAAGATAATGTAGTTTCCCGTATGGACCTGTCTAATGAAACTATACAGCGCATAGTTGAATATATTCTTGCTAATTATAAAGACAATATCACTCTTTCAGGCACCGCAGAAATGTTTAATATGAGTGAATCCAGTCTTTCCAAAAAATTCAAAGCATTTACAGGACACCGCTTCCGTGAGTATCTTGTTGATGTACGAACGCATGCCGCTGCAGAGCTTTTAAGACAGTCCGAGCTTTCTATGACCGAAATAGCCTGTGAATGTGGTTTTTCTGACAGCAACACATTTGGAGATACCTTTAAACGCGTATTTAAACAGTCTCCAAGCAGTTATAGAAAAACTCTGTAGAAGACTTCTTATTTATTAAGAATAATAACAAGGAAAGCATCAAAATAATTTCAAATAGAAATTTCAAAATAATATAAAATAAATACAAAAAAGGAAATATAGATATGTTTAGATTATGGTGTAAATTATTTGACAGTTCAAACCACATGATTAAAGATATGGTTGCAGTTAATGACGACCCAAAGCTTAACAGGACTAAAAAAATATTTGATGGAATAAAAGAAGCCTGCTATGAATTCGACTTAAGTGAACCTATGTGGTTCGATTCGAATATAGCAGACTTCAAACGTCATTCCAAGGTACGCTTCACAAGCGATAACTTTATTGACGATATTGATTTTTCTTATATGGAAGTGCAAGTTATCGAAGAAGATTAATACTGCATTATTTATTAACCTATGGCACTATCCGTTTATATCAGGATTAGCACCTTTAAGCCCTATAAATGCTGTATCATCAAGTCCACCCTCTTCATGGCCAATAAGCCACTTGTTAGTAGCTGCAAGAAGTGCATCCTCACTGTCAGCAATATTATTGTGCACTCTTGCATGCTTTGATGTAAGTGGATAGTTAGTCCCCTTTGGAAGTACTACTGCTACCTGAAAGCCCTTTCCATCCACACCACAAGGTGCATAGTGAAGTGTTGTTGCATACACTTCAACTGCTGTTCCTGCTGGTACTAAAAAAGCTTTAACTTTAGATGTGTCATATGTATGGTCTTTTTCCACATCTGTTAAAAGTCCAAGCATAAGTATCATATCTGTTGCTGCCACATTAATCTCTGAATCTCTGTGATACTCAAGAGCATTAAGCTTTGAGTTATGTCCGTTGCAATAACCTATCTGCACAGGCATCTCACCATATGCAACCGCTGATATATCTAGTCTTACCGGAAGTGCTTCAAGCTCCTTTACTGCCGGCTCATATACAACACCCGCTGGTATTGGTGTTCTTTTCAGTTCCTCTACAAGTGCCGTAAAATCAATATTATCCACTATACGACCATATTTTCTGAATTCATTATCTGTTACTGATAAAATCTGCATATATTTTATATCCTTTCCATCATTATTAATAAGGTTTAATTTTGCTATGATATCGTTTTATTACAATATCATTTATTATGATACAACATTTCTCTTTTCGCCTTTACTAAATGCGGCTATATTCTCATAAACCTCATCCATAAGCCTTGTTCTTGCTTCAACTGTTCCCCATGCAACATGTGGTGTTATAACAAGCTTTGTACTGTCCTTGATTTCCATCAGTGGATTATCTGCCTCTATAGGTTCCTTTCCAAGCACATCCAGTCCTGCCGCTGCTATCTTTCCATCAGCAAGCGCTTCTGCAAGGTCAGTGTCATTCACTATAGGACCTCTTCCCAGATTAAGGAGTATGGCACTTGTCTTCATCTTATCAAAGGCTGCTGCATCAAAAAGATTCTGTGTTTTTTCATTCAGTGGTGCATGAATTGATATAATGTCTGATTCTTTCAAAAATTCATCAAGTTCCTTTCTTTCATATGGAACATTCTGTGTCTTTCCACTCGCAGAATAATATATAACCTTACACCCAAAATCTGCAGCAATCTTTGCCACTCCTTTTCCTATAGTTCCAAGTCCAACTATTCCCCATGTCTTTCCTGTAAGTTCATGGAACACATTTGAAAAATGTGAAAAAATCGGACATTTTGCATACTCACCAGACTTTACATATCCATCATAGTAGCTCATCTTCTCTATGAGATATAATCCAAGTGCAAATGTATGCTGTACTACTGAATCTGTAGAATAACCGGCTACATTAGCCACTCTTATATTCTTTTCCTTTGCATACATAATATCAATATTGTTATATCCTGTAGCAGTCTCAGCTATCATCTTAAGAGCTGGAGCCGCATCTATAAATTCCTTATCTGCCGCTATCTTATTGATAATAACGACATCCGGATTATGCTCGGCAACCCTTTTAAGCGCTTCCTCCCTTGTACTTGTTGAATAACTTTTTACTTCACCTAATGCATAGAACTTGTCTATGTTAACATCCTCACCATATGTAGATGCATCCAACATAAGAATCTTCATAATAATCCTCCATTCTTGCGCTGCTTCTTTGCGCATCTCAAGTTTGTGCGAAGCACAAATCTTGCGTGTGAAAAATCTTATTTTTCACACTAACCTCCATACCATATATACGCCTGCATTTATATGATTCCTTTTCTATATCTGCAGGCAGTATCTTTTAGCAATATATATAACAAAAGTTTTCTAACGTCATTATAAGTCCTGAACACATATTTTTCAATGTATTTATTAGACCTAATTGTCAAAATATTAGCATAAGGTATTGTGAAATGTTGGATTTTTTATGGCAAAATATCGGATTTGTGCCTTGTTTTCGACATTTAATAATAGTATAATTCTTGTATAATTAGATGTCGGGTTCAATGGGGATTTTGCCCCTGACTGATGTACGATAAAAAAGGAGGAGATATTTTTTATGATTAATTGGAATAATCTTGATACACTTGTGTCTTTTACACAACTGAAAAAGACTAAAGAGGTAAATCTTTCAGATGTCATGTCTGGTGAGGCTGGAGCAGAACGTGTGAAAAACTATAATGTTCCTATGGCATGTGGCCTGAACTACAATTACGCTGCTAAAAAAGTTGATTCAGAGGTGTTAAATGCACTTGTAAAGCTTGCTGATGAAGCTCAGCTTGCTGATAAGTTCAAGGCTCTTTACAATGGTGAAGTAATCAATACCGGCGAGAAAAGACTTGTACTTCATCACATGACTCGTGGTCAGCTTGGTGATGCTGTTAACGCCGATGGTGTTGATAAGAGAAGCTTCTATAAAACCCAGCAGGAACGTATCGCCGAATTCGCCAACAAAGTACACAACGGTGAAATAACTAACGCAGCTGGTGAAAAGTTCACTACAGTTGTACAGATAGGTATCGGCGGAAGTGACTTAGGTCCACGTGCGATGTACATAGCACTTGAAAACTGGGCTAAGAAGAATAATACATTCAAAATGGAGGCTAAATTCATAAGCAACGTAGACCCTGATGATGCATCTGCCATACTTGCCTCTATCGATGTTGCCCATTCATTATTTATACTTGTATCTAAGTCAGGAACTACGCTTGAAACACTTACTAACGAATCTTTTGTTAAAGATGCACTTAAGAAAGCCGGACTTAATCCAGCCAGACATATGATTGCTGTAACAAGTGAAACCTCACCTCTTGCCAAGAGTTCTGATTATCTTGATGCTTTCTTTATGGATGACTACATTGGAGGTCGTTTTTCTTCTACTTCATCTGTAGGTGGTGCCGTATTATCACTCGCCTTTGGACCAGAAGTATTCGCTGCATTCCTTGATGGTGCCACAGCAGAGGACAAGCTTTCCACGAACAGTGATCCACTTAAGAATCCTGAAATGCTTGATGCTCTTATAGGTGTATATGAACGCAACGTACTTGGTTACGGATGTACAGCTGTTCTTCCTTACTCACAGGGTTTAAGTAGATTCCCTGCTCATTTACAGCAGCTTGATATGGAATCTAATGGTAAGTCTGTTAACAGATTCGGTGAACCTGTTGATTATCCAACTGGTCCTGTTATCTTTGGTGAACCAGGTACCAACGGCCAGCACTCATTCTATCAGCTTCTCCACCAGGGTACTGATATAGTTCCGCTTCAGTTTATCGGCTTTAGAAACAGTCAGCTTGCTAATGATGTTACTATCCAGGACAGCACAAGCCAGCAGAAGTTATGTGCTAATGTAGCTGCACAGATTGTAGCATTTGCCTGCGGTAAGTCAGATGAGAATCTTAACAAGAACTTCAAGGGTAACAGACCTTCAAGCATAATCACTGGTGATGTCCTGACACCTGCCACACTTGGTGCCTTACTTGCACACTTTGAAAACAAGATTATGTTCCAGGGCTTCTTATGGAATATAAACAGCTTCGACCAGGAAGGTGTACAGCTCGGAAAAGTTCTTGCAAAGCGCGTACTTGCCCACGACACTGATGGAGCACTTAAAGTATATAGTGAACTGCTTAATATATAATTGATATTCAGGCAGCTTATGACATATTAAAAGAACTGCAAACTAGTGAATGTTAAAATATTTTTATGATATCGACATTTGCACAGCACACTCAATCCCAATATATGTATTCTATATCGAAGTTGAATATCCAATTTATTTTGCCGGGAGATTGGGATGCTGGGAGATTGGAATGCTAGGAGATTTTGAACGTAATTATGACCCAATAGGCAGAAAATGAACTGCTTATATGGGTCATATTTTATTGCCTGAGCGGCTGTAGATTTGTGACCCTATATGCAGAATTGCATTTCTGGGTCACTTTTTGTTGCCTGAGCGGCTGTAGATTTGTGACCCTATATACAGAATTGCATTTCTGGGTCACTTTTTGTTGCCTGAGTGGCTGTAGATTTGTGACCCTATATACAGAATTGCATTTCTGGGTCACTTTTTATTGCCTAA
>OHLZ01000155.1_pt1 | contig 45325 bp, 40 predicted proteins | sample 1569211 | NCBI WGS metagenome assembly OHLZ01 (sample SAMEA3879606, study PRJEB24766) | human gut metagenome | biome: human-associated habitat; feature: feces | place: USA | collected 1985/1987
ATCGTGAGATGCACTTGAAGTTCAATTGTGATAGTTCTTAGACTTTTCCTTAACTCCCCAGCTATCCACAGACACGGATGTCTGTGGAAGTGAGATATGGGACACGGATGTCCCGTATCGAACGGTAGCGGCAGTAGTCACAACCTATAAGAAAAGTCTTAGAAATATCCAATTGAAACTTCTGGCATCGATGATGTATGCGCAGCACCTATTTTCACTTATATTATGTCGTCAGTTCGCCAACCGAATGTATGCTAAACAACAATTCAGTTTATAGCACCTTAGACAGGAAATCCCTGAGTCTTTCACTCTTAGGCTGTTCAAAGAATGTCTTAGGTTCATTTTCTTCCTCGATGCGGCCTTCGTTAATAAACATACACCTGTTTGATACTTCTTTAGCAAATCCCATCTCGTGAGTTACGACAATCATAGTCATGCCGGAAGCTGCAAGCTCTTTCATGATAGAAAGAACCTCACCAACCATTTCAGGATCAAGAGCGGATGTAGGTTCGTCAAAGAGCATGATTTCCGGATTCATGGCAAGAGCTCTGGCTATAGCGATTCTTTGCTTCTGACCGCCGGATAACATATCTGGATATGAGTCAGCCTTATCTAGAAGACCCACTCGCTCAAGAAGTTCCATTGCTTTTTTGTCAGCTTCTTCTTTGGACATTAGTCCAAGCTGTACAGGTGCAAGCGTGATATTTTTCTTAATAGTCATATTAGGAAAAAGATTGAAGTGCTGGAACACCATTCCTATACTCTGTCTTAGCTTATCAAGGTCTACACCTTTTTCAGTAAGATCATTACCTTCATATATAATATGACCTGAAGTAGGTACTTCAAGAAGGTTAAGAGATCTTAAGAATGTAGACTTACCACATCCGGATGGACCGATTATGGCGATAACCTCACCTTTTTTAACAGTAGTATTAATATCCTTTAGTACTTCGTGGTCTCCAAAGGTCTTTTTTAAATTCTTAACTTCAAGTATTACATTAGTGTCGCTCATTGCTTCTTAATCTCCTTTCTAGTTTCTTTACAAGTGATGAAAGGATAACAACTAATACAAGATAGATGATAGCCACACCAAAGAGAGGAAGCATAGGGTCATAAGTTATGCTTCGGATAATATCACCACCACGTGTAAGATCGTTAAGTCCTATATAACCACTGATAGAGGTTTCCTTTAACAGAACGATGAATTCGTTGGCAAGTGCAGGTAAAACATTCTTGAATGCCTGAGGAAGTATTACAAGCTTCATTGTTTTTTTGTAACTTAAGCCAAGGCTTCGTGCTGCTTCAAACTGTCCGTTATCAATGGACATAATACCTGAACGGAATATTTCAGCCACATAAGCTCCAGAGTTAATACCAAAGGCAAGTATGGCAACAATTATTTTGTTAACCTGGACAGAGCTGAATATTACATAGTAAATAATAAGTAACTGAACCATAGTTGGTGTACCACGTATGACCGTCAGGTAAATATTACATATAAAGTTAAGTACTTTCATGCCACCAGTTTTATCGTGGTTAGATCTTACGACAGCTATAAGGAAGCCTATGACAATACCCATAATAGCTGCACACAAAGCAATGATTAAAGTGTTTTTAAGACCAGTCAGAAGATATTGATATCTGCCGTCTTTAATAAAATCAGTTTTAAACTTGTCTGAAAAGCTTATTCCCTGGTTTGCTGCATCATTATTTCTTACAATGATAACCTGGCTTGAAGTAGTGTATGGGATAGTAAAATCAATATTTTTCTTACGTTCCTCTGTTACAGTTATACCAGATATACCCATATCAGCTTTTCCAGAAGATACGGCAGTTATTATAGAATCGAATTCCATATCCTCTACAGACAGCTTCATTCCAAGATAATCAGCTATTGCATTAGATATATCAATATCAATACCACTTACCTTACCATTATTATAATATTCATAAGGTTCAAAATAAGCATTAACAGCTATTGTAAGAGTACCGTTTTCACCTGAACCTGTAGGTTCATATGGCTGCTTTGAAGCATTTTCACCAATATAATTACTGATTATGTTATCAATAGTTCCATTATTAATAAGTACATTAAGTGCATCGTTGACCTTAGATGTGAAAGAACTGTTATTCTTTGCTATACATATAGCATATTCCTCAGTTACAAAATCTTCATTAAGCATGCAAAGGTCGCTATTGGCATTGACAAATGCTTTAGCAGGCTGTGCATCGATAACAACAGCATCAATTTTGCCCTGCTTAAGTGCCTGTATGGCATCATTTCCTTTGTTAAATCTTTCTACCTTAGTTCCGGAGCCATCAGATTCCATATCGGAAACATATATATCACCGGTAGTTCCTAACTGTACGCCTACTGACTTACCAGCAAGGTCATCTGCTGAAAATACAGTATTTTCAGGAATGTTACTTTTACCACATGCTGTCAGTGAAAATGCTGCAGTAAGAGTTAACATGATAACCGCTGAAAGCATAGAGATACGCTTTAATACGGAGAGTTTTTTCTTGTTCATTTTCTTATCCTTTCTGTGCTTTTTAATATCAGACAAAATATAAAGACTGATATTAATATAATGTTATAATTATACACTTAAAGTGCATAGTATTTCAATAAGAAAACAATATCCTATCAATGAAAAATATGTTAATAACAGCAGCTTTGTTATTGTTTTGTCAGTTAATTATGTTATACTAGATATGTTTTTGGATTTTTGGGGAATTTTAAGGATAACAGGTTATGTTGATATCATATTAAGGAGAATGGTGTGAAAAATAAGATTTTTCATACGCAGGATTTGTGCTTCGTACAAACTTGAGATGCGCAAAGAAGCAGCGCAGGAACGGAGGATTATTATGCAGGATAATAATGGAAGAAGAGTTATAAATATAATATTCAGAGTGATAATTATAGGTGCGTTTTATACAGGTATTAAAGCAGTTTATAATTTCTATATGCTTATGGCACAGTATCCAACACTGCAGGGTGAAAACTTATTTAGCAGAGTGGCACTGCTTATAGACGATTATATGTTTATGATAATACTTACTGTAGCTGCTATTATATTTAATATACTTACAAGAAAGCAGATAGACAGTAAAGCATTTATAGTAAGAACTGTGAGCATAGTGGTGGCACTAATAGCTGGCTGTATGTCATTTCCGGCTATAGGTATGCTTGCGTATATAGCTATAGCAAAATATCCACAGCTTATGCAGATGACACCAGTGTTTAACGACATGTTTACGCTGAATGAAGTGTATACATCACCTATGACAGACTGGCTGATAGCAAGACCATATCTTTTTTACATGTATTTTATTTCATGTGCTATATTTGCAGTGCTTTTTGCAACTACAATATATACATTTATTAAGAGTATGACAGATAAGAAAAGAATGCAGTAAGAGGAAAATATATGAAGATAGTAACGCCAGCTTATTATAAGGATTTTAAGTGTATAGCAGGGGCATGTACTGATACATGTTGTGCCGGATGGGATGTTGATGTTGATGAGGCTTCTTATAAGCATTACAAGAAGGTAAAGGGAAGCTTCGGGAAAAGACTTAAGAGTGTAATGGTGCCATCAGAGGATGGTGGGTGTACATTTACACTGAATAATGGCAGATGTCCTTTTTTAAATGATAATAACCTGTGTGATTTATATATTGAACTTGGTGAGGATAAGCTGTGTGAAACATGTGCAGAGTTCCCAAGATTTATTAACGAGTATGGAAGTGTAAGAGAGATTGGCATAGCACCATCGTGTAAAACAGCAGGTGAGCTTATATTAGGATATAAGGACGAGCTTACATTTGACATAAAAGACAGTGATGAAGAGGTGAGTTCATACAACGACATAGATCCTATGACCTATATGCAGCTAAGACAGGCAAGGACTATAGCTTATAACATAGTTTCAGACAGAGACTATACGATAGCTGAAAGAGCAGTGCTTCTGCTTATGTTTGCAAAAGATATACAGCATTATCTTGACAGGGAAAGAGATGAACTTATAATAGGGGTCTGTAAAAGATACGCGAAGGAAGATTATAGGGAACATAAGCTTGACAAGGCACGCGATAGTGCAGCTACGCGGCCTGATGCATATATGTATACAAAGCGTCTGTTTGACAGATTCAAAGGAATGGAGATTATTAATACAGACTGGAACATATATACACAGGAGATTAATACTTTCTATGAAAAATGCAGGGATGCCATGACATTCAGGAATATTGTAAATGAATTCAATAAGTATTATGAAGATAACCAGCATGAGTATGAACAGATACTTATATATTATGTTTACAGATATTTTCTTGATGCAGTATATGATTATAATGTTCTGCTTAAGATGAAGGGGGCGGCTGTCGGACTTCTTGCACTTAAGATGATGGATGTAGCGGACTGGTATCTTAACGGTAAAAAGCTTGAATTCGTAAGACAGGTTGATCTTGCACATTTATATTCAAGGCAGTATGAACATTCTTATTACAACTATGAAGAATATAATAAGTTCTTTATGACTAAGAGAAAATATAGCTATGAGAATCTTATAGCACAGTTGTTTATGCTGGAGTAGAAGTATTAAAAGAATATATAAGGCATTATGCATTTTAAAGCAGATGTCCATGAAAGGAATGAAATTAACTATGAAAATGATACTTAAGTATCTGGAAAAACTTAAGAAGGAATGTGTTCTTGCACCTCTTTTTAAGATGCTTGAGGCACTTTTTGAACTTTTTGTGCCACTTGTTGTGGCATCGATTATAGACAGGGGTATAGCCAGTCAGGATACAGGTTATATTGTTAAATCCTGTCTTATGTTACTTTTACTTGCAGTTATAGGACTTACGTGTTCCATAACAGCACAGTATTTCAGTGCGAAAGCAGCAGTTGGATGTGCAACAGGTATAAGGCATGCACTTTTTAAGCATATCCAGTCACTTTCATTCACAGAGCTTGATGAGCTTGGTACTTCAACGCTGATAACACGTATGACAAGCGATATTAACCAGGTACAGAATGGTGTAAATCTGGTGCTTAGATTGTTTTTACGTTCACCATTCATAGTGTTTGGTGCCATGATTATGGCATTTACCATAGATGTTAAGGCAGCACTTGTGTTTGCGGCAGCTATCCCGGTGCTTGCTGTTATTGTGTTTGGAATCATGGTCGGTACAAGACCTTTATATAAAAGGGTTCAGGCAGGCCTTGATACCATACTAGGTATAACCAGAGAGAATCTTACTGGTGTAAGAGTCATAAGAGCGTTTAACAAGCAGGAGGATGAGCTTAAGCATTTTAAAGAGAAGAATGAAGAGCTTAATCATCTTCAGAAGTTTGTAGGTAAGATATCAGGACTTATGAATCCACTTACTTATGTAGTTGTAAATGTTTCAATAATAGCACTTATATGGATAGGTGGCGTGAGGGTTAATCAGGGGGCTTTAACACAGGGACAGGTTGTGGCACTTTATAACTACATGTCACAGATTCTTGTGGAGCTGATTAAGCTTGCTAATCTTATAATCAATATAACTAAGGCTCTTGCATGTGCAGGACGTATACAGTCAATATTTGATGTTAAACCAGGTATGCAGGATGGAACAGCCGGTGTGAAGGAATCAGATGATGAAGTGCCGGTAGTAGAGTTTAAGAATGTTGCACTTAAGTATAGTGGAGCCGGTGATACAAGTATAGCAGGTGTAAGCTTTAAGGCGTACAGAGGTCAGACTATAGGTATCATAGGTGGTACAGGCTCCGGTAAGTCAAGTCTTGTAGGACTTATTCCAAGATTTTATGATGCCACAGAGGGAGAAGTTCTTATAGATGGTGTCAATGTTAAGGATATAAAGTTGGAAGAATTAAGAGATAAGGTCGGCATAGTCATGCAGAAGGCTGTGCTGTTTAAGGGCAGTATAAGAAACAACATGCAGGTTGCCAAACAGGATGCAACTGATGGTGAGATAGATGAGGCACTTGCCATAGCACAGGCGAAGGAGTTTGTTGATAAAAAAGACGGACGTCTTGACTATATGATAGAGCAGGGTGGAAAGAATCTTTCAGGTGGCCAGAGGCAGAGACTTACAATAGCAAGAGCTGTTGTTAAGAAGCCAGATGTCCTTATACTTGATGACAGCGCATCAGCACTTGATTTTGCAACAGATGCAGCACTTAGAAAGTCAATCAGGACAATGCCAAACAATCCTACTGTATTCATAGTATCACAGCGTTCAGCATCACTTATGCATGCAGATAAGATTATCGTACTTGATGATGGTAATGTGGCAGGAATCGGAACACATAGTGAACTGTTAGCAAACTGTGAGGTTTACAGGGAAATATATAATTCACAGTTTAAATCAGCTAAGGGTGCATAAATTATCAGGATGGTCGAAAGTTTAAAAGCTTGTGTATGAAATGGAGTAGTTATGAAAGATAATAAAGATAGGAAGAAAGCCCAGAAGGGCACGCTTTTAAAGGTTCTTAAAAGAATAAAAAAGTATAGCGGATTTCTTATATTGTCTATACTTATGGCAGCAGTGACAGTAGCATCAACTTTATATGTTCCTATTCTTGTCGGACGTGGAATAGATCATATAGTAGGACCTGGCAATGTTGATTTTGCAGGTATAAGCAGGATTCTTGTGACGATAGGAGTTATAGTTGCTATAACAGCCCTGTCACAGTGGATAATGAACATATGTAACAACAAGATAACATATCATGTAACAAGAGATATACGAGATGAAGCTATGGAAAGGATACAGAAGCTTCCACTTAGGTATATAGATGGACAGTCTTATGGTGATATAGTGAGCCGTGTCATAGCCGATGTTGATCAGTTTGCAGATGGACTTCTTATGGGATTCACACAGTTTTTCTCAGGAGTTCTTACTATAGTTGGAACACTTGTATTCATGCTTACAATTAATGTGAGGATAACACTTGTAGTAGTACTTATCACACCAGTATCCTTCTTTGTAGCAAGCTTTATAGCAAAGAAAACATTTTCAATGTTTAAGCTTCAGTCTGAAACAAGAGGTGAGCAGACAGCCTTTATAGATGAGATGATAGGTGGAGAAAAGGTTGTAAAGGCGTATGGTTATGAAGAAGAAGCAGTAGCACGTTTTGACGAGATTAATGAAAGGTTACAGAAATACTCATTAAGAGCAATCTTCTTCTCATCAATCACTAATCCATCAACAAGATTTGTTAATAGTCTTGTATATGCTGGTGTTGCTGTATCAGGTGCATTTATAGCTATATCAGGTGGAATCACAGTAGGACAGCTATCAAGTTTTCTAAGCTATGCCAACCAGTACACCAAGCCATTCAACGAGATATCAGGTGTCATAACAGAGCTTCAGAATGCACTTGCATGTGCGGCAAGAATGTTTGAGCTTATAGAAGAAGAGCCAGAGCTTCCAGATGCTGAAAATGCAGCAGATATAAAGGAGGTTGATGGAAGGGTTGACCTTAATAACGTATACTTCTCATACACACCGGATAAGAAGCTTATAGAGGACTTTAATCTTCATGTAAAGAAAGGTCAGAGAATAGCTATAGTTGGACCTACAGGCTGTGGAAAGACAACAGTTATTAATCTTTTAATGAGATTCTATGATGTTAATTCGGGAAGCATAGATGTGTCAGGTACAGATATCAGGGATATGACAAGATATTCATTAAGACATGGTTTTGGAATGGTTCTTCAGGAAACATGGCTTAAGGCAGGAACTATAAGAGAGAATATCGTCATGGGCAAGCCTGATGCAACTGAGGAAGAGATTATACAGGCAGCAAAAGCTTCATATTCATATGGTTTCATAAAAAGACTTCCAAACGGTTTTGATACAGTTATAGGTGAGGATGGAGGAAGCCTGTCACAGGGTCAGAAGCAGCTTTTATGCATAACAAGGATTATGCTTACACGCCCACCTATGCTTATACTTGATGAAGCCACATCATCTATAGATACAAGAACAGAAATCAGGATACAGAACGCATTTGCAAAGCTTATGGAGGGAAGAACGAGCTTTATCGTAGCACACAGACTTTCAACTATACAGTCAGCAGATGTGATACTTGTTATGAAGGATGGACACATCATAGAAAAAGGCAATCATGAAGAGCTTCTTGCAGCAGGTGGTTTCTATAAGACACTTTATGAGAGTCAGTTTGATACTGTTACAGCATAGTAATACAATGTTAGGAAAGTGATTATGAAAATATTTCTTACAGATATATCAGATATGAATGATGACATTATGAATAAAGGACTTAAACTTGTACCAGCTTACAGAAAAGATAAAATAGAGCGGTACAGGTTTATGGAAGATAAAGAAAGAAGCCTCGCTGCGGGGCTTCTTCTTAATTATGCAACGAAGCTTTACAGTATATATATGTCATATGCCGGTGAGATTGAGCTAAAGACAGCTTCAGATGATATATTTAACGTAAAACTGGATGAACTGGTGAAAAGCTATGACACTTCATATGATCATAATATAGAATATGCAGGAAATGGAAAGCCTGTATATAGTGGTCTGGAGATACATTTTAACTTATCCCATGCAGGCACTTGTGTAGTGTGTGCAGTATCAGACAGACCAGTTGGAATAGATATTGAAAGACCAAGAAAAAATGCTATAAAGGTTGCAGAAAGATTCTTTACACAGGCAGAATGTGACTGGATAGGTGATGATAGCTTAAGATTTGCCCGTATATGGACACTTAAGGAGGCATATGCAAAGCTCACAGGAGATGGAATTGCTGGTACAGTATCAAAAGTGGAGTTCAGGCATGAGATGGCTGCTAATATGACATTAGTTGTAAATATGTATATATCTGGAAAAAAAGCAGATAATATAAAAATATATGAACTTAATATTATTAAGCAGAAGTACGTTATATCTGCCATGGAATACATTAAAAACTAACGATTGTTATAAAATTAAAATCTATAGTTTTTTTATTAAAAAAGGGGTAGAAATTAAAAAAAAATGACTGTATAATGTAGAAAAAATTTTGCGACGAAGAAGTAGCCGGTAGTAATATGTGTACTGCCGGATATTTGTTTTTTCGTGGTTTATGTGAACTGCAGAGTGGTTCACACAGGTATCATATTATGCTAAACGGACGTGCCATATGGCAGACAGGAGGAAAAATGGCTGTAAAGTATGTATTTGTAACAGGCGGTGTTGTTTCAGGACTTGGAAAAGGTATAACAGCAGCATCATTAGGAAGATTATTAAAAGCACGTGGATTCAAAGTGACTATGCAGAAGTTTGATCCATATATAAACATTGATCCAGGTACTATGAACCCTATACAGCATGGTGAAGTATTCGTAACAGATGATGGTGCAGAAACAGATCTTGACCTTGGACATTATGAAAGATTCATAGATGAGAGCCTTAACAAGAATTCTAACGTTACAACAGGTAAGGTATACTGGTCAGTGCTCCAGAAGGAACGTAGAGGCGACTTTGGTGGGGGAACAGTACAGGTTATCCCACATATCACTAACGAGATAAAGAGCCGCTTTTACAGAGATTACTCAACAGATGAAACTAAGATTGCTATTATCGAGGTAGGTGGAACTGTAGGTGATATCGAGTCACAGCCATTCCTTGAGGCTATAAGACAGTTCCAGCGTGAGGTAGGCCGTGAGAATGCTATACTTATCCATGTAACACTTATCCCATATCTTAAGGCATCAGGTGAAATGAAGACGAAGCCAACACAGGCAAGCGTTAAGGAGCTGCAGGGAATGGGAATACAGCCAGATATCCTTGTGTGCCGTACAGAGCATCCACTTGAACCAGGTATCAAGGATAAGATTGCATTATTCTGTAATGTGCCTAAGTCACATGTATTACAGAATCTTGATGTTGAGATCCTCTATGATGCCCCACTTGCTATGGAAGAAGAGCATCTTGCACAGGTAGCATGTGAGTGTCTTGAGCTTGAGTGCCCAGAACCAGATCTTGATGAATGGAGAGCTATGTGTAAGGCATGGAAGAATCCAACAAAGAAGGTTACAGTTGCACTTGTTGGCAAGTATATCCAGCTTCATGATGCATATATTTCAGTTGTTGAAGCACTTAAGCATGGCGGCGTAGCTAACTCATGTGATGTAACTATCAAGTGGGTGGATTCAGAGACAGTTACAGCAGATAATGCGGCCCAGATTCTTTCAGATGTATCAGGTATTCTTGTGCCAGGAGGCTTTGGTGACCGTGGTATAGAAGGCAAGATACAGGCTATAAGATATGCAAGAGAGAATAATGTTCCATTCCTTGGTCTTTGCCTTGGTATGCAGCTTTCTATTGTTGAGTTCGCAAGAGATGTCATCGGATATGATGATGCACACAGTGTAGAGTTAAAGCCAGATACAACACATCCTGTTATCCATCTTATGCCAGATCAGGAAGGTATTGACGATATTGGTGGAACTTTAAGACTTGGTTCATACCCTTGCGTGCTTGCCAAGGATTCTAAGGCATATGAATTATATGGCGAAGAGACTATTAATGAAAGACACAGACACAGATATGAAGTAAATAATGACTACAGAAAAGTTCTTGTTGAAAATGGTATGCAGCTTTCAGGTATGTCACCAGACGGAAGAATCGTTGAGATGGTCGAGATAAAGGATCATCCTTGGTTTATAGCAACACAGGCTCACCCAGAATTAAAGTCAAGACCTAACAGGCCACACCCATTATTCAGAGGATTCATTGGCGCGGCGCTTGAGTATCAGGAAAAGAAAATACATTAATTTGAGCATAAATGAAAACGTCCACAGTTGGAAATTTGATTTCTGACTGTGGACTTTTTGTGTACGGTGAACTTTTGGAAATTGGATAATAAATTTAATATCAAAAAATGTCACGTTTTAATATTGATTTCGTTATATTGATTAAAAAGTTCAGGCGGATAGACATATTTTAAAATGTTTTTTGGTTGGTAAGTATATTTTAATTCTTAATAAAAAATAAATAGTGTAAAACCTTTGATTAGAGGTTGATTTATAAATATTCCTTCTTTATAATGAGTAATGTCTGTTAATGGCAGACTATGAGAGTATAAAGAAACTAGGAATGGAGACACAGGATGGATAATTACAACAACGGTAATAATTACGGTGGTGGTAATAACAACAATAACCGTGACAACAGAAACGGCAACAATAACAATAAAAAGCCAAAGAATGTCAATCTTATTGTGTTTGTTATAATAGCTGCGGTTATAACTTTTATCGGTATAACTATGCTTAACAGCATGTTAAAGAATGCCACATATAAGGAAATATCTTATAACCAGTTCATAGAGATGGTGAATAATGATCAGGTTAAGAAGGTTGCACTTGAGCAGGATAGAATTCTTATAACACCTACAGATGATGCCCAGGAAAATAATGGTGTTAATAAGCTGGGTTACACATATTATACAGGATATGTCAATGATGACAGTCTTGTATCGCTTCTTAAGAGAAAAGGAATTGAATTCACAGGATATATACCAGATTCAAGTTCTTCTATAGTAGAGTTCCTTGTTGCGTATGTTCTTCCATTCCTTTTCATATATGTTATATTTGCTTTTGTATACAGAAGAATATCAAAAGGCGGCGGTATGATGGGCGGCATGGGTGTCGGCAAGAGTAACGCTAAGGTATATGTACAGAAAAAAACAGGTGTTACATTTAAGGATGTAGCAGGACAGGATGAAGCAAAGGAGTCACTTACTGAGATAGTTGATTTCCTTCATAATCCGGATAAGTATTCAAAGATAGGTGCCAAGCTTCCAAAGGGTGCTCTTTTAGTAGGCCCTCCTGGAACAGGTAAGACACTTCTTGCAAAGGCTGTAGCCGGTGAAGCGAATGTTCCATTCTTTTCACTTGCAGGTTCAGATTTCGTAGAGATGTTTGTAGGTGTAGGTGCTTCACGAGTAAGAGATCTTTTCAAGGAAGCTACTAAGCAGGCTCCTTGTATTATATTCATAGATGAGATAGATGCCATAGGTAAGAGCCGTGATTCAAGATATGGCGGCGGTAATGATGAGCGTGAGCAGACACTTAATCAGCTGCTTGCAGAGATGGATGGTTTTGATTCATCTAAGGGTATATTCATACTTGCAGCAACTAACAGACCAGAGGTCCTTGATAAGGCTTTACTTAGACCAGGACGTCTTGATAGAAGAGTTATAGTAGATAAGCCAGATCTTAAGGGACGTATTGAAACACTTAAGGTTCACTCTAAGGATGTTCTTATGGATGATACAGTTAACTTTGAAGAAATCGGACTTGCAACAAGTGGTGCTGTAGGTTCTGATCTTGCCAATATGATTAATGAAGCTGCTATTGCAGCTGTTAAGGCGGGAAGAAAATATGTATCACAGAAGGATCTTTTCGAAGCTGTAGAGGTAGTTATAGCAGGTAAGGAAAAGAAGGACAGAGTACTTAGTAAGGAAGAAAAGCAGACAGTTGCTTATCACGAGGTTGGTCATGCACTTGTTACAGCACTTAAGAAGGATTCTGAACCAGTTCAGAAGATTACCATTGTTCCTAGAACTATGGGTTCTCTTGGATATGTTATGCAGGTTCCAGAGGAAGAGAAGTATCTTCAGAATAAGGATGAGCTTATGGCAAGACTTGTTACTTTAGTAGCTGGTCGTGCAGCAGAAGAGATTGTTTTTGGCAGGGTTACTACTGGTGCTGCCAATGATATAGAAAAGGCTACCAAGATAGCAAAGGCCATGATAACACAGTATGGTATGTCAGACAGATTCGGTCTTATGAATCTTTCTACTGTTGATGATCCATATCTTAACGGTAATGCAAGACTTGACTGTTCAGATGAAACAGCAGCTCAGATAGATGAAGAAGTTAAGAATATGCTTAAGGAGTGCTATGAAGAAGCTAAGCAGCTTCTTACAGAGAACAGAGATGTACTTGATAAGATAGCACATTATCTGTATGACCATGAAACTATCACAGGTAAGGAGTTTATGAAGATATTCAGAGAAGTCAAGGGACTTCCTGAGCCTACAGATACAACAGGCTTTACTCATTCTGAAAAGGTTGCAGAAAGCGTAACATTTAACGAAGATGGAAGCTATTCATCAACACTTAATGGTCCTAGTGAAACAGATATCTGGAAGGGTATCGGTGAGGTTAGTGCTGAGAAGGATGACAGCTGTTCGATTGGTGAATCTTCACAGAGTGCAGATGTTTCTAATGCCGATCATCAGAGTGCGGATGCAGTTGGTAAATCTGGAGAATAAAGCCAAGAAAGCCAAGTGGGTCAGATTGATAATCAATTGATAATCAAAAGGCAATTAAAAGGCAGTTGAGAGATAATTGAAAGACAATTGAGAAACAGTTGAGAGACAATCCCCAAAAGCGAAATTAGTAATAAATATCAAAATATAAAAATCTATCATAATATTATTGCTTAGAATTGAAAAAAAGGCTATACATGCCATACTTAACATAGATTCTGAGCAGTAATATTATGAACTTTTAATTCTAAATGTAAGTTCTAATTCAAATTCCCAATAAAATAAATATGAATAAATAAAAATAAATATAAATTGAAATTTATAGCAAAAAAATATGGATTTAATAATTTGATAAGAAAATTATTAAGAATCTGTATATTGTTTAATATGATTTGTTATTGCATTGGACAGAAAATTGACCTGAATAGGAGAAATAACGAATAGGGTCACAAAATAAGAAGAGAGAGGAGAGCGAAAAGTGACCCAGAAATAGAAAAAGGCAAATAGGGTCACAAAATAAGATAAGAGAGGAGGGCGAAAAGTGACCCAGAAATAGAAAAAACAAATAGAGTCACAAAATAAGATAAGAGAGGAGGGCGAAAAGTGACTCAGAAATAGAAAAAGGCAAATAGGGTCACAAAATAAGATGAAAGATGAGGTGAAAAAGTGACTCAGAAATAGAAAAAGGCAAATAGGGTCACAAAATAGGATGAAAGATGAGGTGAAAAAGTGACCCAGAAATAGAAAAAACAAATAGAGTCACAAAATATGAAATAAGAGAAAAGAGGTATGTTTCATATAACTGAATTAATAAATGAAGTTAGGTTTTAGCGAAAAAATATAATAGAATTAGAGGAGACAAGTGTTATGGTTGGAATGAAGGATATGCTTACTAGCGAAAAAATGTATTTAGAGGAAGTTATAAAAAAAGCAAAGCTGCAGTTGAAGAAAGCTGGTATACAAGGAGATATATTAGAAAACAAGTTAAGGATATCAGTTGATAAAGAGCGCATAAGATATTATAAATGTACTCCGGATAATAAAAAGGGAAGTTATATACTAAAAAAAGATTTAGAGGTTGCAAAAAAACTGGCTCAGAATGAGTATAATTATAAATTATTAAAACGAGCACAAAAAAGATTGAAACAGATAGAAGATATACTAGAAGATTATGAGGATGATGAGATAGACAATTGTTTATATAAAGAACATATTGCAAAGCAAAGGTTGATAACCCCATTAGAACCGACTTGGGAAAGTAAACTTAACGAATGGGAAAAAACTGAATATAAAGGAAAAGAATTGAATGATGATACAATAGAAATATATACGCAGAAAGGGGAGCGTGTACGTTCTAAATCGGAGAAAATTTTAGCAGATTATTTTTATTATAACAATATTTCATATAAATACGAATGCCCTTTAAAATTAAATGGCTATGGAATAATATATCCGGATTTTACTTTTTTATCTCCGAGATTAGATAAAGAAATATATTGGGAACATGATGGTATGATGGATGATCCAGTATATGCTAAGAATGCAATTAAGAAAATAGAAGCATATGAAAGAAATGGCATATTTCCAGGGGAGAGGTTAATTCTCACATTTGAAACATCTCAATCCGCATTGAGTAATAACATAATAGAAGCTATGGTAGAAAAATATCTTTTATAGAGGTAGAGATGTATCATAAATATTAAGTATATGGTCAAGCATATGATTAAGTATAAAGTTAAGTATAGGACACTACTAGGCAAACGTATAAGCGATATAAGCGGCATATGATCAAGTATAAAGCTAAGTATAGGGTCAAGTATAACGCTGATGCAAATGTCAGGTATAACGCTAAGTATGAAATATGTAAATGTGAAAATATATTTTATGTATTGTAATATATACTAACATATGCTAAAATGTTGCCGAATGGGTTTAAGAGTTATAGAAAACTAACTAACCAAAATAGAATGCTCTGTTACCATTCATAAAAAGTAACTTGTAGTATGTGGGATATATGACATATAAGCTGATGTGGAATAGTTTATAACAGAACAGTATTATGTCAGAATGGAGAGTAAGTTGAAGCTATCAGAGGAGAGACAGCATCTTTTTAACTTAGTTCTTTCTGAATTAGAGCAGAAAGGTAATCTTGTACACGAGAAGAAGGCTATACAGCATGGCTCGACAACAGTATATGAACATAGTGTTGGAGTGGCAGGAGCAAGTCTTAAGCTTGCAGAGTTTTTTCACATAAAGGTGAATGAAAAGGCGCTTGTAAAGGGTGCACTTTTACATGATTATTTCTTATATGACTGGCACGAGAAAAGAAAGGGACATCATTTCCATGGTTTTACACATCCGGGTACAGCACTTAAGAATGCTGAGAAGGAATATGAGCTGGGAGATATAGAAAGAAACATAATATCAAGACATATGTTTCCACTCACAGTGGTTCCACCTATGTGCAGGGAAGCATGGCTTGTATGTCTTGCTGATAAGTATTGCGCTGTAAAGGAAACCTTTACACCATCGGCAGGATATTAGAATGTATTAAGAAGACTAATAATCAGGAAGTTTCTGTATTAACGACAGAAAGGCTGATTGTTAGTCTTTTTTATATGAGGATTATTGTGCATACATCTGGCAAAAAACATTATGAGCAAAAGAATGTACAGAAGGTTATTGAATTAATAAAGGCAGATTTGATTATGTTGAAATGAAGAAACAATGGCATATTGATTTTTCGTCAGATTCCGTGTGATTTAAATTATATCTTGCAGAACATGAAGGAAACAGAGATGTATATATTAATAAATCAGGTATAGATAATCAAAAATATTAAATAAAAATAAAATTAGCGCTCAACACTTGACTTGGCTAACAAAAAGAACTATAACATAGTCAAGAACAAAGGAAAGGAATAAAAAGAGGTACAGAACAAAGATGATTAAAAGTACCGGTCTGATATTCCTGAAGCATCCCAGTTCCAAAGAAACTAATTTCAATATAATTAATGTGTTTTATAACAAGGAGGAATGACTTATGTTGATGCCTAGTATTTTTGGAGAGAACTTATTTAATGATGATTGGATGAACTTTGGATTCCCTGAGGTTGACAAAGCTTTGTATGGTAAGCATGCAGGACACGAAATGAAGACAGATGTAAGGGAAACAGAATCAGGATATGAGGTTGATATAGATTTACCTGGCTTTAAGAAGGATGAGATTAATGTAGAACTTAACAATGGCTATCTTTCAATAAGTGCAGCTAAGGGACTTGATAAGGAAGAAAAGAAGGAAGGCAAGTACATCAGGAAAGAGCGTTATGCTGGTTCTATGAGCAGAAGCTTTTATGTAGGTGATGCTATAAAGCAGGAGGATGTAAAGGCTAAGTACGAAGATGGTATCTTAAGACTCTCAGTTCCTAAGAAAGCAGCAGAACAGATAGAAAGCAGCAACAGAATTGCTATCGAAGGATAATGCATAATAAGTGATTGCATAGTGAGTGATTGTATAATGAGTGATTGCATAATTGAGGATGCATATAATCATAGCAATTAAGTAGTTGTCTATTACAGATAAACCAATAAATAAGTAATAAAGGGAATGTATCAGATGCAGGTTGTGTCTGATATGTTCCTTTTTGTTTTGTATCATTTGTATTTAATATATCTTAGAAATATAAACGATATGATACTGTATGCAGCATTGCAGATAGATAAGGAAAACAGCGATATAATAGTATAATTACAGTTATAAGAATTGTCTGGAGAATAAAGAAGAGCTGAGCGATATATTAGAGGATTTGTGGATAAATAATGAGGAATGTTTAATGGAAGATGAAAATTCAGAGAAAAAAATTGAACATAATACATAATGAATTATTTTAGATGTGTTATGCAATTAAATAGTTATCTTGGCTAAATGAATTACATATTTTATAGCCAGGTATTGACAGTATATAATGACAAGAGTATAATGCAAAATGACAAGAGAAGTTGTCATTTTGATAACGAGAGTTGTCAAAATAGCAATTAGTTTTCATATGGATATACAATGTGAAATCAATATTTCACATGAGAGATTTGTGTATGCGCGCACTTGACACAAAACTGATATGAAAAACGTGCATAGAAATGAGGTATGTATGATACTGAGGAATCGTTTAAAGGAACGCAGGGCTGCGCTTGGAGTTAATCAGCAGGAGATGGGAAAGCTGTGTGGAGTATCACGACAGACAATCAGCCTTATAGAAAGAGGAGATTATTCGCCATCAGTAACACTTGCATTAACGATTGCAAAGGTATGCGGAGTCACTGTTGAAGAAGTATTTTATTTACAGGAGGAAGAAAAAGATGGAAAATGAACAGATTAAGAAAGCAAACCAAAAGGCACTGCCTAAGTTCATACTGTTTTGTGTTATAGGTGGTTTAGTCGGAGGCATAATGGGATATTTAGTTGCAGCGAATGGACTTGATGCTATGTCTGGGGATATAAAAGAGGTCATAAGTAAGTATGTAGTATTAACTGCACCATGGCTTATGCTTGCACTTGCAGTTATCCTTCCAGCGGTGACAGTGCCATATTACAGAAAGGCTAAGAAACAGCTTACTTTGTGGGATGGAGAAGATGAGGAAATATCGGATGACATTGAAAATAAGTTGTCTATAGTTCAATGGATTACGAGCGGTTCACTTATAATTTCGTATTTTCTTATTGCAGCATCATACGCAAGTGGCATTACAATGTTTGAAAATGTTAAGAGCATGATAGGATTTGATGTTGCTATCGTAGCATTTTTAGCTATTATGGCAGAGGGTGTTATTATACAGCAGAAAAGTGTAGACAGTGTAAAGGTGATGAATCCGGAAAAAACAGCATCAGTATATGATATGAAGTTTCAGAAAAAGTGGCTTGATACATGTGATGAAGCAGAGAAGATTATAGTTGGTAAATGTGCATTTAAAGCATTTAATGTGACTAATAGTGTGTGCAGCATTCTTGCAATTATTCTTGCTATCAGTGCACTTATGTTTGGTATTGGTTTCTTTCCATCATTTATTGTATGTCTGATATGGATAATTAATGTATCAATATATTGCAAGGAATGTCTGAAATATTCAAAATCTGGTAATAAGATTATGTAAAAATCCGGAATTGTTCTGATTTTTGATGAGTTACAGCCAGGAGACCTTATATGAATATACAAGGAAAGGACAGATATATGCAAAATACATGGTATATATGGTTGGTGGTGCTTGCGTGGTTATTCTTGCTTTACCTACTTCGTAAGAGAAGACGAAAATCCGCAGCTATCAGACATGTAAAATACAGAAAAAATTCAGAGCAAAGAAGAAAGGATATTGCAATCATGAAAGAATTGTTAAGTCGATTTATGGAAAAAGATGTATATATTAAATTATTGGATGGACATGCGGACGGCGTGGTAAAAGAAGTGAGCGACAATGGAGTTGTGCTTGAGAATAAAGATGGATTGCAGATTGTAAATTTGGAATATGTATTGAAGGTTCGTGAGTATCCATATAAAAATGGGAAACGGGTACTTATCTTAGATGAGTAACATAGTAGATATTTGTTGATTTGTGAACTTTAACAATATAAATGAAATAAAGTTGGATGTAAGGCAATGGGTGACTTGCTCGCAGAAAGAATTCAGATTTATCATATGTTAGGCTAGGGATTGCGTATTAAAGGATTAGTGCGCAATCCCTATTTTTTATGCCATAGGATTAGGTTGTCAAAAGATCACTGACCTTTGATGACCTTTGATATAAATTGTATTGACTATTTTTAGGTTTTTGAGTGGCGGAATTGTGCACTTTACGCACAAATATTTGTCGTCCGTTCGTCATCAGTTAATATTCAATTAAATAACAATTTACATATTATTTACGCTGTATTGTCAATGGATTTTACAAATGTTTTTTAGACTATAAAGTATGTCAGAGTAAGAACGTTATCAGAGCAAGAGCATTATAAGAGATATAAAGTATAAATGTATCTTGATGGTTCCTGACATATGTAACATAGAAAACTAGAAATATAGAAAATCAATAATGTAAAGATTAGGAATGTAAATTCAGAAATGGAGAGGATGTCTATGCCATCAACATATGCACATTACAGGATGGGGCAGGAGGTATACAAAAGTCTGCCAGCACTTGCAAGAACGACTATTAATAATCATAAGGAATTGTATGATATAGGTCTGCATGGACCGGATATATTATTCTATTACCAGCCGCTTGCTGTATGCGCGGTTAATAAACATGGATATGATATGCACGAAAAAAGTGGTCTTGAATTCTTTAAGAAAGCAGGAAAGCTTTTTTGTGAGGCAGATGATGATGATAAGGAGGCATTGCTTGCGTATATATATGGGTATTGCTGTCACTTTGCGCTTGATGTCAGCTGTCATGGATATATAGATGAAAAGATTGCTAAGGATGGTGTGAGCCATACAGAGATAGAGGTGGAATTCGATAGAAGTCTTATGCTTAAGGACGGTTATGATCCTATAACACATATTCTTACTGACCATATTAAGGCTAATAATGCAAATGCTTCATATATATGCAGATTTTATGATTATCTGACAAGTGGTGACATAGTTAAAGCACTAGAGGGGATGATATCGTATAATAAGCTTCTTGTAGCGCCATCAAGATTAAAGAGAATGTTTATATATGCACTGCTTCGTGTAACTGGTAATTATAAGGAAATGCATGGACTTCTTGTTAACTACAAGGCGAATCCTCTTTGCAGTGATAGTACAAAGCGGTTATATGAGTTGTATGATGTGGCTAAGGGGCTTGCTATTAATCTTATAAGCGAATTCAGGGCATCAGCTTATGGAAAAATAGAATACAATAAAGTATATAATTATACATTTGGTTCAAAGCTGTGTGAGGAAGTCGTTTATCCAGATATGGGATCAGCTGCTAAGGATAGTATAAAGTGTGATGTGAAAGAGGGAAAGCTGAAATATGAATATTAAACTTACTGGAAAAGAAAAAAGATGGATTATGTATGACGTTGGTAATTCAGCATTTGCGCTTCTTATATCGACTATAATACCGATTTACTTTAATTATCTTGCGGGAAAAGCAGGAATTTCATCTGTAAATTATCTTGCTTATTGGGGATATGCTGCATCAATATGTACAATCATTGTTGCATTACTAGGCCCTGTGTGTGGAACACTTGCAGATACTAAAGGCTTCAAAAAACCAGTTTTTCTTATATCAATACTTATTGGCAGTATTGCCTGTGCAATGCTTGGGGCGTGTGTTCAATGGCTTGTATTTCTTATTGTGTTTGTTATAGCAAAGATAGGATTTTCGTCAAGTCTTATATTTTATGACTCAATGCTTGTTGATGTAACTGATGAAAAGAGAATGGATTATGTTTCGTCACAGGGGTTTGCATGGGGCTATATAGGTAGCTGCATACCATTTGTTGGATGCCTGCTGCTGGTGCTTGGCTCATCTAAGATTGGAATAAGCATGGAAATGGCTATGGGCATAGCATTTGTAATAGTAGCAGTATGGTGGCTAGGCATGTCACTTCCACATATAAAGAAGTATGAACAGAAGAATTATGTTGAAAGAAAGCCACATGCTGTACGGGAAAGCTTTAAGAGACTGTATGGTACCTGCAAAAATATAAAAAAAGAAAAACATATATTTTTATTTCTGCTTGCGTTTTTCTTTTATATAGATGGTGTGTATACAATTATAGATATGGCAACAGCGTATGGTTCGGCACTTGGACTTGATAGTACAGGATTATTACTTGCATTACTTGTAACGCAGATAGTTGCATTTCCATGTGCAATAATATTTGGCAGACTGTCATATAAGGTGAGTACTGAAAAGCTTATACTGATCTGTATTGTGGCATATCTTGGAATAGCAGTATTCGCGATATTCTTAAGAAGCCAGCTACAGTTCTGGATACTTGCAATTCTGGTTGGAATGTTCCAGGGTGGAATACAGGCATTATCACGCTCTTACTTTACAAAGATTATTCCTGAAGAGAAAAATGGGGAATACTTCGGACTTATGGACATATGTGGAAAAGGCGCTTCATTTCTTGGAACAACAGTTGTAAGTATAGTATCACAGCTCACAGGAGATATCAACAAGGGTGTAGGAATGATTGCAGTTTTATTCTGCATAGGAATAGTGGTGTTTTTACAGGCAGTATCTGCTGCGAAGAATTACAATGAAGAAAAAGCAGGTGCTGGTATGACCATAGATACAGATAGTGTTAATGTGGTAAAAGGTGTTGTTGTATCAGAGAATGTGTGAGAACTATTGTTGTTGAACTTACTTATTGTTTAGGTATCTTATTGATTATTGATTATCAGAGATTTGCCAATAGGGATTTATTCAACTGTATCTATCTGCTTGTGAAAATTGACTCTATTTGCTTTTTTGCGAATAGGGTCAAACTTTCCTTCCTAATATTCCTGCGGAATTTGACTTAGATGTATAGAAAAAAAGCTGGATGAATGTACGGGATGAACCTTGAGAGTATAAAAAGCAAAATAAAAAATAAGATAAAGGTAAGTGCTTGATTCTTCCAGAATTGGTATTATAATACATATGTCACCAGTCCTGGGAGGGGTGCAGCATAAGCTGTACTGTTGGAGTCTAGGTTCACGCATATTATTTTCCCGTAGAACTCGCAACAGCTGGTGACTTTAAAATGTTTATAATAAATAGATATATAAGATGTATAAGATATATAATAATAGGCTGGGTAGTGTCAAATGCGATATGAAAAGACGAAAAGACACTTCAGTACATTGCAATGGGGTGAATATAATGATAAGGCATATATTATTCTGGAATTACACAGATAAAGTAAAGTCAGAACATAAAGAGAAAGAAACACTTAAATTCTTACAGGATTCAGTTAATACTATGAATGGACACATAGATGGACTTATGAATGCAAGCATAGGAACTAATATTGCCGGAGGCTATGATCTGGTATTCTATGCAGAGCTAAGAGACGAGAAAGCCTTACAGCAGTTTCAGAATCATCCTCTCCATGCAGCACATAAGCAAAGGTGCGCTGAGCTCGTAACAGACAGGTTGTGTGGAGATTTAGTTGTGTAATAGTGAGGAGCAGTGAGAAATAGTAAGGGATAGTGAGAAATAGAGAGACATAGTGAAGAATAGTGAGGAATAGTGCAAAAACATGGATAATATAGACTCAAGATATGAACACATAACACATCCGTTTCCGCCATTATATGATGCGGATTCCAGAATACTTATTCTTGGAAGCCTGCCATCGGTAAAGTCGCGGGAGCAGATGTTTTTTTATGGACATAAACAGAACCGATTCTGGAAAGTCATGGCAGAGGTACTGTATTGTAAATATAATGATGTTAAATCAAAGAAACAGCCTGATAGCGAATATAACGGAATAGTGGTTCCAGCAACAATAGAAGAAAAGAAGGCGATGCTTCATAAATATCACATAGCCCTGTGGGATACTATATATAGCTGCGATATTATAGGCTCAAGTGACAGCAGCATAAGAAATGTTGTGCCAACAGACTTAAAGCCTATACTGGAGCAGTCTAAGATAACCAAGGTGTTCTGCAATGGTGCAACATCAGCCAGATATTATAAAAAATATCAGGAAAAAGAGCTTGGAATTAAAGCGGTAACACTTCCATCAACAAGTCCGGCAAACGCTGCATATTCAGTAGAAAGACTGGTGAAAATATGGTCTGAGAGGCTGGAAATATAGTTTTCAGCCCCTGTAATTATTATAGAAGTTTGAATATGGAGCATATATTAATCTAATTAATCATAAATGAGGGGCAAAATATCTTTTACCCCCACATCAAGAATATATATTTACAAAAAAGGTACCATATAGACTGGTATGCAGAAAATATCCTGATCTTTATTCATATCTTTTGTGTAAACCAAATATCTCTTTAATATTCTTGATGAATATTTTTCTGTAAATACATCAAGTGATTTATGTGCCTTATATCCTGATGACTTAACCTCTATAGGAATGATTTTATTTCTCTTTGCCAAAATAAAATCAATTTCATAATTGTGTTTGGAGCTTTTATTGATGAATGTATGATAAAATAATTTATTCCCATTAGCTGCCAGACATTGAGCTACAATATTTTCATATAAGTATCCTAGATTAACACTTAATTTATCATTTAAAAGTTTCTGATAGATTTCATTTTCTGTGAAATCCTTATCCTTAAACATTAATGTTACGAACAGACCAGTGTCACTTAAAAATAATTTGAATCTAGATAAATCTCTAGTATTAGACATACCTGCATCTGGATTGTCAGTATTATATGCTATTAATACTGTCTTTGAATCCTTTAGTTCTGCAATAAGTTCTAATATTTTATCTTGTCTTTCGCCATTTAGTACACTACTTGTTTGGTATCTGGCCGCATTTTTGTTAAGCTGAGCTGGAATTGCATCAAATATCATAGCTAAACGTCCTGTCGCATCTATTTTTGCAAAATCACTTTCATATAAATTTAAAATATCTCTTTTTATTTCATCAACTTTCCTAAAATTGTTTGTTTCAATATAGGTTGATACTGCCTGAGGCATTCCACCAACAAGCATATATAGTCGAAATTGCCTTAATTGTTTACGATTAATTGCATCTCCTAAGCCTTGATTCATATCAAAACATTTTCTTAATAGTGAGAACGTTGATTTATCTCCAATTGCCCATAAAAATTCTTCATAATCCATTGGATACATGCTGATTCTTCTTTCCTCGCTTGGAATCAAAATATCTTTTACATTTTTATTAATTGAAATAAGAGATCCTGTTTCAATATAATCATATCGATGATCAGCAACTAATGCTTTAATAGCCTGACGCGCTGTTGGGCAAAGTTGAACTTCATCAAATATAATTACAGAATTTCTTTCATGTAAATCTACCTTATATTGTAATTGTAACTGTAAAAATAAAAAATCCAAATCGGAAACATCTTCAAAAAGTTCTTTGATTTCTTTTGATGCTCTTGAAAAATCAATCAATATATAGCTTTCATATTCATTCTTCGCAAATTCCTCAACTACTGTTGATTTACCGATTCGTCTAGCACCTTCAATTAAAAGTGCAGTTTTTCCATTAGAGTCTTTTTTCCACTCTTGCATTTTATTGTATATTTTACGTTTAAACATAGCATATCTACCTTTCCGCGTTTTTTTATTCTTTATTTTATCATATTTCCGCATTTTTTTATAACGCTTTTTGTAGCATTTCCGCATTTTTTATTTTTATACTTTTGACACTTACATATTGATATTGAAAAATAATATCATTAATAAATCGCTTAAAGTGGTTGAAATAATAAGCAAATTATAATATCGTTTAATGCATTGAAAATTAGGAGGTTGGTTAAAGCAGGTATGTCAGATTCAGCAGAAATATTAAAACTTCGTGTGTTACTTGCACTTTACCAGATGGATGATGAAAGCCGTACAGTAATGAATATATCAAGGATGCTGGGCGAAGAACATTATGCAATAAGCCGTATTATAAGTGGATATGAAAAAGAAGGATATGTTGAAAGAAAAATGCCCAGGAAATAAGATGTTCAAGGTCAATAACCATGCCATCTCCAAGAATACATATAACATCCGGATGAAGTATTCCAGAGGGCAGCAGATTAAGAACGAATTTTCCCTGATTAGTTACAACGGTATGACCGGCGTTATTACCACCCTGATATCTGACAACGATATCTGCGTTTTTCGCAAGAAGATCAATGACGCGGCCCTTGCCTTCGTCACCCCAGTTAATACCTGTTACAGAAGTAAGCATAATAAATTTCCACCTTTATAAATGTTAAAAGTAAATTACTAACTCAAATATGGTTTAAGTGCAATAACGGAATGTGCGGTCAGTAATGATTCTGGCAAATATAAGCCCAAGTGGAAGTGCAACAATTATCATAATTGCGGATGTAAACCATAAGAAGGCATCGGTCAGAGACATTATGCCGAAATTATATATTGCACGGTATAAGTAAAGTCCGGGAACCATGATAACAATGGAAGGGACTGTAAGCGATATTCGTGGATATCCATTATATTTTTTAATAAATGATGCAAGTAGTCCGGCAGTAGCAGCACCAATAAACGCAGCAGCAGCGGCAGGCATACCTGTAAAGTCAACAAGTTCAAGACGTAATGTATTGGCAATGCAGCCAATAAGAGCGGTCATTGCAGCCATGGGGATAGAACTGTTAAACATAATAGAGAATCCAAATACACCACAGAAGCTTGCAATAAGTCTTAATATAAGATGCAGCATATTGCTAAGGTGTAAGGTTGTGAATTCTTCAGGCTGCAGGTGTAATAATAAAGCCATAATCCATGCAAATACAGTGGCGACCAGTACAATAATTATTGAATATGTCAGTCGTTCAAGACCTGATCTTAAATCAAGCTTGGCAAGGTCAATACCGCTTGTGATAAAAGGAAATCCAGGTATTATAAATAACATAGAACAGATGTAACCCGCCTCGTGTACAGAAGGAATATTAAACATCAGAATAGCAAGCTTAAGCAGTATTGCATATATAAGACAAGAGGCAGATATAGAAACTGCTATATTCATAAACAGGGTATAATGATGTTTGATGAGTTTTGTTCGTATTAAGTTACCAGCTCCGGCAGCAATGAAAGCGAAAAGCATCTCTATTGGCCCGCCACCAAGAAGAAATGTGAAGCCACAGCAGGCGAGGGCAGCAGCCAGACCAAGCTTGACTGGTGAATATAGTGCATGTATTTGTTCAATTTCATCAAGACGTTTGTGAATCATCTCACCAGTAAGGTGGGCTTCCTCATTAGGAAAATTATCAACAAACTGTTCCATTCTATAAAGCTTGGAAGTATTTACACCAGTATTGGCAATACTAAGCGATTGTGATACACAGTCATTACCATCAAAACAGTTGAATTCAATAGACATAAGACCAACATCCACAGTACAAGTTACACCAAGCTCTTTAGAAAGCTTATTCATAGATGTACGGACACGCCATGCACCTGTTCCACACGAAAGCATAATTAGTCCTACACGTCCAATAACAGAAGCTTTCTCAATAAGATCAGCATTGGCAATAAGAGCATTACTGTCAGCGTTTGTATAGTCATGCCATGGTATTTCCATATGATTTTTTTCCATAATGTCAATGTAATTAGTCTTTGGCATATATAATCGCCTCAGCTTTCTTAACGTGATGTTCAAGATTTCGCAAGAATATGGAATTAGGAAGGAAAATTCCTAGTTCGTCAAACCGTTCGTTATGTTCAATAAATGAGTCCTGACCATAGAATATATATGCCATTGGAAGCTCTTTTTCAAGCTTTAGAAAAAGATCCCATACTGTGCTGTAAGCCTCTGCTTCAGTTTCCTTCATCTTAACAGTATCAGGCAGTTCACGGATAAGTAGTATGCCAGTACTTTTCTCAAGAACCTGCTGCTCTACCACGGACTGGTCATTATTATATATGTGGCTATATCTGTAAGCTTTGGCAAGATACATATTTTTATTATTATCAAGCTCTTTATAAATGTTATAAAAATGTTGATAGTCCTTTTCGTGTACAACATCTGCGTATTCTGGTAACAACAGACCTTTATCATCAGTCATAATCACCGGATTCTGGTTTCCATCGGCATTAAAACGGTATGGAATAAGAAAAGAATTTCTTAGTAAATCAAACAGAGTATTCTGTGTTATAGCCATAAGAAATGCTGATAAATCTTTATTGGAATAACAGTTGAATAATGCTTTGGTGAATTGCAGGGGTGAAAGCATTGTATCAGAATCATCATTACAAAACAGATTGTCACAGAACGTCTGAAAGAGCTTGTTGTAAGCCCATGGATCGTTCAGAATTTTATTAAATAGAACATCAGATTTTTCTTCTCTTGGAAAGAGAGTTTTTTCTTCCATAACAGTTTCCTCCTTTTATTACTTCGGCTAGATTATACTATTTAATCAGAAATAAGTAAAAGATATAATTGATATAAAAGCTATAGCAATATGATATGATGTTATGTCAATAAGTTAGAAAAAGATTAGAAGCAGTATTTGACAAAATTAAAAAAAACTAATATAATTACCAAAGATAATTATCATTGGTAATTATATTAGCTATAAGCAGAACATGATGTTTAATCATCAGGAGATCAGACAAGCAGTTGTAGATTTCATAGTTATTGTAAATTCACATTTAGAAAGGATTAACTATATCATGACAACAGACAAGATTAAAAGAATGTTAGATGCCTGTTATCTTGCAAAGAGAATAAGAGAGCTTCTGCCAGAGCTTCCAGATGGGGTGACACCGGCATATATCCAGTATATGGATGTGATTCATACATTACAGAAGGGTAACAGCGATGTGAATGTGAAGGTTTCAGATATAAGTGATATGTTAAAGCTGCCAAGACCGGGGGTTACAAGAACTGTCAAGGAAATGGAAAAGAAAGGGTATCTTAGTAAGACAACTTCTAAGGAGGATGGACGTATAACCTATATAACAATCACACCAAAGGGGGAGCAGTTATCAGAAAAGTACGATAAGAATTATTACAGCAGACTTGTTGAATATATGGAGGACATATCAGATGAGGAAGCGGATTGTATGATTCATACAATTGATAAATTCTACAGAGTAATGAATGAGAGGAGAGTTGACATTGAATAATTCCAGTTTAAGTTCAGAAAAAGATTTAAGACAAGCTTCAAAATCAGATTTTACACAGGGGAGTATATTAGGAAAGCTGGTGCCATTTATGCTGCCAATACTAGGGGCACTTATACTTCAGGCAGCATATGGTGCAGTTGACCTTTTGGTTGTTGGAAGATTCGGCACAACCTCAGGTCTTTCAGCAGTTTCAACAGGAAGCCAGGTACTTAATCTGGTAACCTTCGTGATAACTCAGTCTGCTATGGGGATAACTGTGCTTATAGCAAGATATATTGGGGAAAAGAAACAGCAGCAGATAGGAGCACTTATAGGTGGTTCAATAGTAGTGTTTGCGATAATATCAGCAGTACTTTTTGTTGTTATGATAGGTTTTTCAAGACCAATAGCAGTGCTTATGCAGGCACCAGCAGAGGCGGTTTCACTTACTTCGATGTATGTTAAAATATGTGGTGGTGGAATATTTTTCATAGTTGCGTATAATCTTTTAGCTGCCATATTCAGGGGACTTGGCGATAGTAAATCACCTCTTATATTTGTTGCAGTTGCCTGTGTTGTAAATATTGCAGGTGACCTTGTGCTTGTAGCAGGATTTCATCTTGATGCAGCAGGAGCTGCGATTGCGACAGTATTTGCACAGGCAGTAAGTGTAGTCTTTGCATTATTGTTACTATTTAAAAGAAAGCTTCCATTTACTATAAAGAAAAGTGATTTTAGATTAAATGAGCATTGTAAGAAAGCATTAAAAACAGGACTTCCACTTGCACTACAGGAGTGCCTTACACAGATATCATTTCTGGCGCTATGTGCCTTTGTTAATAAGCTAGGACTAGAGGCATCCTCAGGCTATGGAGTTGCCTGCAAGCTTGTAAACTTTGCAATGCTTATACCTAGTGCACTTATGCAGTCTACGGCTTCATTTATATCACAGAATGTTGGAGCAGGTAATGAAAAGAGAGCTAAAAAAACATTATTTACAGGTATAGGTGTAGGCTTAATAATTGGCTGCATAGTATTTGTATTTATAATGTTTAAGGGTGATATACTTACAGGAATATTTACAACAGATGAAACTGTTATACAGAAGGGTTATGATTATTTAAGAGGTTTTGCACCTGAAACAATAGTAACAGCGGTATTATTCAGTATGATAGGTTATTTTAATGGACATGATAAGACTGTGTGGGTTATGGTTCAGGGACTTATACAGACACTGTTTGTCCGTCTTCCGCTTGCTTATTATATGAGTATACAGCCAGATGCAAGTCTTACTAAGATTGGCTTTGCGGCACCGGCAGCAACCACTTTTGGTATTCTGTTAAATGTGATATTCTATATATATTGTAATAGAAAAAATAAAATAATAAATAGCAATTAAAAATATTATACGTTATTGTCCAGAGATATATAAAGTCTTATATTTACAAAGAAAGGATAACTTAGATGGACATTAAATTTATAATATACGTAATAATAAAACAAGATAAATAAATGCAGATAAGAGAGGAAATATATCTATGCAGACAAAAGTAAATGAAGCAGCTCAAAGAAAAAAGTGCGGTTATAACTGTGCACAGGCGGTGGCTTGTACATATTGCGACATGGCTGGGATTGATGAAGAAACAGCAAAGAATCTTACGCAGGGTTTTGCAGTAGGTATGGGTGGCAGTACAGAAGCAACTTGTGGTGCAATAATTGGTGCAGTTAATGTTTTGGGTATGATTAATAAAGATGCCAGCAAAACTATGCTGGGTTCCAGAAGAATAATCAACCGTTTCAAGGAACAGAATGGTACAGTTATTTGTAAGGAATTAAAGGGCTTGACCGATGGAGTTGTAAAAAGGGAATGCATTGACTGCGTAAAGGATGCAGCATCATTTCTTGAGGATGAATTAAAATAAGGCATGTGTTATACTATTAAATAAGCAGGGTTTAAGAATTATGTAGATTATGAAGCAGTAAAACAGAAAGATGAGGATATTTTGATGAAAGAAAATGAAAAAAAAAACCGACAGCTTTTTCAGATATTTACAACATTTATGAAAATAGGCATATTTACTTTTGGTGGTGGTTATGCGATGATTCCGCTTATTCAAAGAGAAACTGTTGTTAAAAGAAAATGGGTCGATGATGATGATATACTTGATATTGTAGCTATAGCAGAGAGTACGCCAGGTCCTATAGCGATAAATGCATCAACCTTTGTAGGATATCGGGTAGGCGGTTTTTTTGGAGCAATTGTAGGAACTGTTGGCATGATACTTCCATCATTTATAATCATACTTGCAATTTCTTTTGTGTTAAACAGCTTTCAGGATGTACAGGCAGTAAAGTATGCATTTAATGGAATAAGGGCAGGTGTACTTGCACTTATAATAAGGGCTTTATGGCTTATGTATAAGAATGTTAAGAAGTGTGCGGTGTCATATATTGTTATGGCTGCGGCATTTATTTTGAGTGCATTTACATCTGTTAATGTAATAATTGTTATAGCTGGCTGTGCATTATTTGGACTGATCACAGCTTATATAAATACAAAAAAGAAATGATTATGATTAAATATCAGGAAAGAAGCAGTGTATGATATATATAAGATTATTGTGGACATTTTTTAAGATAGGTGCCTTCACCTTCGGAGGAGGTTATGCGATGCTTCCTCTAGTGGAGAGCGAAGTTGTGGCACATGGCTGGATGAGTGAACAGGATATTATTAACTTTATAGCAGTTAGTGAAAGCACTCCTGGTTCCTTTGCAGTCAATGTGGCAACCTATGTAGGTGAAGAGGTTGCTGGTGTTGCAGGCTCTGTGTGTGCAACACTTGGCGTTGTACTGCCATCATTTATAATAATACTCATAATAGCCGGCTGCTATAAAAGGTTTAAGAATAGTGGTGTTGTACAGGGCTGTATGAGTGGTCTTAAGCCGGCAGTTGTCGGACTTATAGGAGCTTCGGTTATATCAGTTGGCAGGCAGGTATTTATTCCAGAGGGATTTACATTAGAGGTTTTTAAAACATCTGGTACATATGTTTCTATAGGAATACTTGCACTTGCATTGATATTGTCGTTTAAGAAGGTGCACCCGGTTATAATAATTGTTCTAAGTGCAATACTTGGCATAGCTGCAGGGTATATTGCAGCCTGAATTTCGTCAGGTATATTGCAGTCTAAATGTTTGAAAAGAACTATGACATATGATAGAATTTCTTCTATATATTAAACAGATATAGAACAATCAATGTTAATTGATATGACAGATATTTTATGGTCATATATGGAGGAAAATATAATATGTCATTTACACATTTACACGTTCATACGGAGTATTCGCTGTTAGATGGTTCAAGTAAAATTAAAGAGATAACTAAGCGTGCTGCAGAGCTTGGCATGGATAGTCTTGCAATAACTGATCACGGAGTTATGTATGGTGTCATAGATTTCTATAAAGCAGCTAAGGAGGCAGGGATTAAGCCTGTTCTTGGATGTGAGGTGTATGTAGCCCCTGGCTCAAGATTCGATAAGGAAGCAGGAACAGGAGAGGATAAGTATAACCATCTTGTGCTGCTTGCTGAGAATAATACTGGTTATCAGAATCTGATGAAGATAGTCTCAAGAGGTTTCACGGAAGGTTTTTACTATAAGCCAAGAGTTGATAAAGAGCTTCTTAGGGAATTCCACGAAGGAATCATAGCCACTAGTGCCTGTCTTGCAGGTGAAGTGCAAAGATACTTAGCAAGAGGCATGTATGAAGAAGCTAAGAGGGTGGCACTTTACTATCAGGATATATTTGGGAAGGATAATTTCTTTCTTGAACTACAGGATCATGGTATAGCAGAGCAGCATTATGTTAATCCACAGCTTCTTAGAATGTCAGAGGAAACAGGGATAGAGCTTATATGCACTAATGATGTGCATTATACATATGCAGACGATGCTGATGCACATGATATTCTGCTGTGTATACAGACAGGTAAGAAGGTTACGGATGAAAACAGGATGCGTTATACAGGCGGACAGTATTATCTTAAATCACCTGAGGAGATGGCAGAATTGTTTAAGTATGCACCGCAGGCACTGGCTAATACTGAAAAGATAGCCAAAAGATGTAACGTCGAGATTGAATTCGGTGTGACAAAGCTTCCAAGATTTGCTGTGCCAGAAGGCTTTACATCATGGACTTATCTTAATTATCTGTGTTATGAGGGACTTAAGAAAAGATATCCACAGCAGGCAGCAGATATATCTGTTGAAGAGTTTGTAAGGCTTGCAAAGGAGGAGTCCGTAGAAGACAGAAAAGATGTTGTTATAAAGATAGCAGAGGATACTAATAACATATTCCAAAGACTTGCTTATGAACTTTCAGTTATCTATTCTATGGGATATGTGGATTATTTTCTTATTGTGTGGGATTATATCAATTTTGCCAAAAGACATGATATTCCGGTAGGACCAGGAAGAGGCTCTGCGGCAGGAAGTATAGTATCATATTGTCTTGAGATAACTGACCTTGATCCTATTAAATATAGTCTTATTTTTGAACGTTTCCTTAATCCGGAGCGAGTATCCATGCCCGATATTGATGTGGATTTCTGTTATGAAAGAAGACAGGAGGTCATAGATTATGTCGTGGAAAAATATGGCAAGGATTGTGTTTCACAGATAGTTACATTTGGTACTATGGCGGCAAGAGCCGTTATAAAGGATGTAGGAAGAGTACTGGATCTGCCTTATGCCATGGTTGATAACATAGCAAAGATGGTGCCAAGAGAGATAGGCATAACTATAGATAAGGCACTTGCAGAGAATCCGGATCTTAAAAGTGAATACGAAAACAATGAAGTGGTAAAGGACCTTATAGATAAGAGTAAAAGGCTTGAAGGCCTTCCAAGACATGCTTCTATGCATGCAGCTGGTGTTCTTATCTGTGGAAAGCCAGTTGAGGATTATGTTCCGCTTTCAACAGGTTCAGATGGTGCAGTTGTTGCCCAGTTTGTCATGACAACACTTGAAGAACTGGGGCTTCTTAAGATGGATTTCTTAGGGTTAAGAACTCTTACTGTGATAAAAGATGCAGAGAATCTTATAAAAAAACATAATAAAGGCTTCTCTATTCACGATATTGATTACTCTGACAAGGGCGTTTTTGATGCCATCAGTACTGGTAAATGTGATGGTATATTCCAGCTTGAAAGTGCTGGCATGAAGTCATTTATGAAGGAACTAAAACCAAGATCGTTAGAAGACCTTATAGCCGGGATTTCACTGTACAGACCGGGTCCTATGGACTTTATTCCACAGTACATTAAGGGAAAGAATAACCAGGATAGTGTAACATATGCGTGTCCACAGCTTGAGGCTATACTTAAACCAACATATGGCTGTATAGTATATCAGGAACAGGTTATGCAGATAGTACGTGATCTGGCTGGATATTCCTGGGGACGAAGTGACCTTGTAAGGCGTGCCATGTCTAAGAAAAAGGCTTATGTTATGGAGCAGGAGCGTAAGAACTTTATATACGGCAATCCAGATGAAGGTGTTAAGGGCTGTGTTAATAATGGCATAGATGAGAAGGTGGCTGGAAAAATATATGATGATATGATTGACTTCGCCAAGTATGCCTTCAATAAGTCACATGCTGCATGTTATGCTGTTGTATCATTCCAGACAGCCTATCTTAAGACATATTATCCTGTTGAATTCATGGCAGCCCTTATGACCTCGGTTATTGATAATACATCAAAGGTTGCAGGATATATATATGCATGTAAACAGATGAATATAGGTATTCTTCCACCGGATGTTAACGAGTCACAGATGGAGTTTACAGTAGAAAACGGAAAGATAAGATTTGCAATGGCTGCAATCAAGTCACTTGGAAGACCTACTATACAGGCTATCCTAAAGGAACGCGGGGAAAATGGCAGCTTTATATCTATGCAGGATTTTGTGACAAGGATGTCACATGCACTTAACAGGCGTGCGATAGAGAATTTCGTTAAGGCAGGTGCATTTGATACATTTGGACATACAAGAAAATCCATGATGATAGTCTCGGAAAGCATGCTTGACAGTGCAATAAAGCATAACAAGGATTCCATGACAGGACAGATGTCGCTTTTTGATTTTGCAGCCGAAGAGGATAAGAAAGCTTTCGAGATAAGAATTCCAGATGTTGCAGAGTACACAAAGGAAGAGCTTTTAGGTTACGAAAAGGAGATTCTGGGTGTGTATGTAAGTGGACATCCACTTGATGAATATACAGGTATGGTCAACAAATATATAACCAATGTTTCATCTGATTTTGAAGTGGATGATGAACTTGGTGAGACAAAGGCAAGAGATGGTGCTATAGCAACTATAGGTGGATTGATAACCGAAAAGACTATTAAGACAACAAAGAAAGGACAGCTGATGGCTTTCCTTACAGTAGAAGATGTTGTTGGAACAGTTGAGGTGGTGGTATTTCCTAACAGCTTTACAGCAAACCGTGTTGTTATAGATCATGCTGAAAAGGTTTTTGTTACAGGAAAGGTACAGGCCAATGTTGATGAAAATGCAAAGCTTATATGTGATAAGGTTGTGGATTTTGCCAGTATTCCAAGAAAATTGTGGATAAGGTTTGCCAGTCTGTCAGATTATGAGGATAAGAAGGATGAATTATATGGAATATTATATAATTCTGATGGAAAGGATACAGTGGTGATATACTGCACTAAAGAAAACAAAAGGCTTACACTTCCAGCAAGTCGCACTATAAGGGTGGATTCTGAACTTATACAGAAGCTTCAGGCGATGTATGGTGAGAAGAATGTGACTACAACGTAAAATATGATAAATTTTTTGTAAAACAATATATTATTTTTCAATTTTGTGGTACTATTAATGACAGTGATATTAAAATATTATAAGGACAATATATCTTTTACGGTAAAAGGTCATAGACTTTAGATGAAAGGGGAAATATATATGGCTAAAGAAATTAAGACAATCGGTGTGTTAACAAGCGGTGGCGATGCCCCTGGTATGAATCCTGCGATAAGAGCTGTCGTAAGAACAGCTATCAACAAAGGACTTAAGGTAAAAGGAATACAGAAGGGTTACAATGGTCTTATCAATGATGAGATTATTGATATGGATAAAAAAAGTGTATCAGATATCATACAGAGAGGTGGTACAGTTCTTTATACAGCCAGGTGTCTGGAGTTCATGACAGAAGAAGGACAGAAGAAGGCAGCAGAGGTATGTAAGAAGCATGGTATTGATGGCATGGTAGTTATCGGTGGTGATGGTTCGTTCAGAGGCGCACAGAAGCTTGCAGATGCAGGTGTTAACACGATTGGACTTCCGGGAACTATTGACCTTGATATTGCATGTACAGATTATACTATCGGATTCGATACAGCAGTCAATACAGCTATGCAGGCTATAGACAAGATAAGAGATACTTCTACATCACATGAAAGATGCAGTATTATCGAGGTTATGGGACGTAATGCAGGCTATATTGCACTTTGGTGTGGTATTGCGAATGGTGCAGAGGATATTCTTCTCCCAGAAAGATATAACGGAGACGAGCAGGCTATTATTAACCATATTATTGATGGCAGAAAGAAAGGCAAGAAGCATCATCTTATTATCAATGCTGAGGGTATCGGACACTCAACAGGCATGGCAAGAAGAATCGAAGCAGCAACAGGTATAGAAACAAGGGCAACTATTCTTGGCTACATGCAGAGAGGTGGTTCACCTACATGTAAGGACAGAATGTATGCATCTATTATGGGTTCGTATGCAGTTGACCTTTTAGTTGCAGGAAAGAGTAACCGACTTGTAGCTTATAAGAATGGTAAGTTTGTTGATTATGATATAGATGAGGCACTTGCCATGACAAAGGATATAAGTGAATATGAGTTTAATATAAGTTCTATGCTTTCTAATTAAGCGTGGCTGGTGTTTATGCAGCTTTTATATTAATCAGCTTTATTAAATCAGTATTATTAATTCAGTATTATTAATTCAGTTTTATTTATCCGGACGGGTATCTGTGGATGACAGGTATCCGTCTTTTATTAGTTGCCGTCATTCAGAATTGCTGCATTGCTATGCAATTCATGCCATTTTATTCCGTTTTCGGTGTTTATCGTGTCTCAAATAAAAAGTTTTTTTCTGCAAGTAGAAACGTAAATAAAAATTACAATAACTATTGCTTGCTGGATTGTTATTAGTTTAGTATTATGGAATTACATTTTAGAATTTAGGAAAGGAAAAGCTGGTAATTAATTAGATATAATTACGGCTGCTAAAATAGAATGATTACAAGTACAAGCAGTTCACAGGTTAAGCATATAGTTAATCTGCTGAAGAAGTCAAAGTTAAGAAGAGAAGAAAAACAGTTTGTTGTTGAGGGAATAAAGATGGTGTCAGAAGCACCTAGAGACAGACTTGTTAAGGTATATGTTTCTGAGACATTTAAGGCTGATAATGAGGAATTCCTTAAAAAGATGAATTATGAAGCATTAGGAAAAGACATTCTTGAGGATGTGTCAGATAATGTGTTTATCCGTATGTCAGACACACAGACACCACAGGGAATAATGGCTGTTGTTAAGATGTCAGAGATTACTATTGAAGATCTGTTTGGAAGAGATATGCATATAAAAAGCAATACAATACAGCCATTATTGCTTATACTAGAGAATCTTCAGGATCCTGGAAATCTTGGTACAATAATAAGAATGGCAGAGGGAGCTGGTGTTACAGGTGTTATTATGAGCTGTAACACAGTAGATATATATAATCCAAAGACTATACGTTCAACTATGGGTTCGTTGTACCGTGTGCCGGTTATATATGTGGATGATATATGTGAAGCTGTAGAAGAATGTAAGCAGAAAGGTATCAGGGTGTATGCTGCCCATCTTAAGGGGACTGATAATTATAATGTAAAGGATTATACACAGCCAACTGCATTTATGATTGGCAATGAAGGAAATGGGCTTACAGATAAGCTTACAGATAAAGCAGATGAGCTAGTAAGGATTCCTATGCAGGGGAAAGTAGAATCGCTAAATGCAGCAATAGCATGTACGATATTAACATATGAGGCTGTAAGACAGAGATTATAATTATTACAGCTATATAACATGATACCAGGGGCAAAATGTCTAAACCCACATGAGCTTGCTCATAGATGGGTGACAACTTAATAAATATTTTATATTTATAAAATGGATAATGTTGCCTTTAAACCGCAGAAGTATGCACTTCTGCGGTTTTTTGTAACAAATTTGACAAAACGGCTTAACTTTGCTATTATACTTTCGTAACAAAATGTAACAATTCTGTAACATTTTGTAGGCGCATTTAACAACTTGTGCCGGAAAGGGAAAAACTTTATGAAACTTAGAAGTAGAAAAGCTGCTTGTTGTTTAGGTGCTACGCTGGTAGTGATGATGATGCCGGTGCTTCCTAAAGTAACAGACGCGAAACCTACCTATGAGCAACACGAAAGTACAATTACTGATACCGAGATCAGAGTTGCATCATACGCAGCCAATGTTGAAGAAACAGTATTAACAGTACAGGAAGAAACAAAAGGCCAGATGCATGACAAAGCGCTTGCGATTACAGATCCTTATCTTGATGTATATCAGGGTATGGATTCAGATTCAGAGGTTGTCGGAAGACTTTACAAGAACACAGAAGTAGATGTGTTACAGATAAGTGAAGGCTGGACAAAGATAAGCTCTGGTAATTGTGAAGGTTATACTAAAACGGCAGCTCTCCTGTTTGGTCAGGAAGCAGAAGCGATTACAGCTTCGATAAGTGAGGAAGATATTCTTACAGGATATACACTTGAAGAAGCTGAGGCTATGGAAGCAGAAGCCGAAGCTGCAAGAATAGCTGAAGAAGAAAGAATCGCAGCCGAGGCTGAGGCAGCAAGAAAAGCTGAGGAGGCCAGAGTACAGTCGATTATATCAAACACTATATCTGGATCAGATATAACATATAATCCTACGATGAGCGTGAGTGATGAAGAATTATATCTTCTTGCATGTATCATTGACTGGGAAGCTAACAGCGAGTCATACGAAGGTAAGCTTGCAGTAGCTAATGTGGTATTAAACAGAGTAAGAAGCTCTGCATACCCTAATTCAATATCTGGTGTTATATATCAGAGATCCCAGTTCTCTGGAGTATCAGATGGAGCAGGTAGTCCATCAGCGAAGTTCCAGAGCAGAATCAACAGCGGATTACGTTCACAGGCATGTATGGATGCCGCAGTTGAAGCATTATCAGGACATAATAATATCGGTGGATATACATCATTCAGAATGATATCTGCAGCGAATATATCATCTATGTCCAGCTATGTTATTATAGGGAATCATGTATTTCACTAGAATGGCAGAAGGTTTAATCAAATAGTGTAAGAATGATGACTTGCACTTTCACCGAATAGAATTAAACTTATAGCATGAATCATACAGGTTGACAGAAGTCAGCCTGTATTTTTTTTGCAGTATATGCGGTATGTATATGTGTACATGAGAAAATGTTTTAATGTGTTTATTTCATAGTATGTATTTATAGTACATTTCATTGGACACGTTTATACAATGCATTTGATCGTACACGTTTATACTTGTATTTATAAAACAAATGAGATAAAATATATTTCATGTTTTATGCTGAATTTGTGTCAGGGCGTACATGCCACAGATTCATTATGCTTAAAAGTGTGCGCAAAAATGGAGGATTATTATGAATCTTAAAGGCAGGGATTTTTTAACATTAAAGGATTATACACCGGAGGAAATAGAATATCTTATAGAGCTTGCAGCTAAGCTTAAGAAGATGAAAAAGGATGGTGTTGTAGAACAGCCACTTCTTGGAAAGAATGTTGCGCTTATATTTGAAAAGACAAGTACACGTACAAGATGTTCTTTCGAGGTAGCTGCACACGATCTTGGTATGGGTGTTACATATCTTGATCCTAAGGGTTCACAGATAGGAAAAAAAGAGAGTATAGCAGATACTGCAAGAGTTCTTTGCACTATGTTTGAGGGTATTGAATACAGAGGATTCGGACAGGAAATAGTAGAAGATCTTGCAAAGTATTCATCAGTTCCAGTATGGAATGGACTTACTAATGAATATCATCCAACACAGATGCTTGCAGATATGCTTACAATAAAAGAAAAGCTTGGCAGATTAAAGGGTGTTAAGTTCGTATATATGGGTGATGCAAGATACAATATGGGAAATTCACTTATGATAGTATGCTCTAAGCTTGGTTTACACTTTACAGCCTGCACAGCTAAGGAATATTTCCCTGATGAAGCACTTGTTAACCAGTGTAAGGAGTGGGCAGCACAGAGCGGTGGCTCAGTAACACTTACAGAGGATGTAGAAGAAGGCACTAAGGGAGCTGAAGTACTTTATACAGATGTATGGGTATCTATGGGAGAACCAGACGAAGTATGGAATGAAAGAATCAAGGCATTACTTCCATACCAGATTAACAAAAAGGTTATGGATAATGCAGATAAGAAAGCTATATTTATGCATTGCCTTCCAGCCTTCCATGATCTTAAGACAACTATTGGTAAACAGATACATGATAAGTTTGGTCTTGATGAGATGGAAGTTACAGATGAAGTGTTTGAATCAGAACAGTCAGTAGTGTTTGATGAAGCTGAAAACCGTATGCATACAATAAAGGCTGTTATGGCAGCTACACTTGGAGCATACTAATATAATTTACAGCAATATGTTAAAGATGTAACGGAGAGGAATTATATGTATTATACAACAAGTGGTTCATACAAAAAGACAAAAATGATTATAGATTATACAAACATTGTTCTTACAGTTGCGGCTACAGTTATATTTATTATTGTCTTATTCTTAAGAAGCAGAAGTGGAATACTGTTTCCTATAGAGTTCCTTCTTGGAACAATAGTCAATGCTCTTACCTCTGTAAAACATTTTATTAACGGCAATAAGGTATCTGGTCTTATAGTAGCTGTAGTTGCGGTAATGCTTGCAATTATGACTGTTGTTACAGCACTTATCGTTTTATAAGATGATGTAGGGGTTAGTGTCTGGGCGATGAGGTTTTAATAATCTGCCTAGAGGATTGAGATGGATTCAGGTGGTATGAATATATGAAATCAGAAATATTGCATCTGCTAAGACATGCAGATGGTTATGTGTCAGGACAACAGCTGTGTGAAACATTTGGTGTGTCAAGAACGGCTGTGTGGAAAGTGATTAACCAGTTAAAGGAAGAAGGATATGTGATAGATTCTGTTCAGAATAAAGGCTACAGAATCACAGAATATCCTGATATAATAACAGCTTCAGAGATAGAGAGCCTTCTTCTTGATGATAGTGGAAATATGCAGGGAATATGCAGGCATATTCAATATTTTGACAAGACGGATTCAACGAATAACCAGGCAAAGCTTGCAGCAGAAAAGAATGCACCAGACGGTACACTTTTCGTGGCGGAATGTCAGACTGGTGGACGTGGAAGAAGAGGAAAAACATGGGAATCGCCAGCAGGAAGCGGTATATGGATGAGTCTTCTTTTAAGACCGGATATTAGTCCAGAAAGTGCATCTATGCTTACACTTGTACTTGCTGTTGCCATGGTTGATGCTATCAATGAAGAAGTACAGGATGCAAAGTGCTATGTTAAATGGCCTAATGATATAGTTCTTAACAACAGGAAGATAAGTGGAACGCTTACAGAGATGAGTGCTGAGATGGATAGCATACATTATGTTGTCATAGGCATCGGAATCAATGTTAATACAACAGATTTCGATGAGTCCATAAAGGATATGGCTACATCAATATATCTTGGAACTGGGAAGAAGGTTAAGAGAAGTAATATAATAGCGGCATTTTCACATAGCTTTAAGAAATATTATGAAGCATTTTTAAAGACACAGGATCTAACATATATAGTAGACAGATATAATGAACTTCTCATTAATAAGGGAAGGACAGTAAAAGCTATATATGCCAACAAAGAACTTGTGGGTGAGGCTCTTGGAATCAATAAGGATGGCGAACTTATTATAAAAACAGAAGATGGATGTGAAACCGCTATAAGAGCAGGTGAGGTTTCAGTGAGAGGATTGTACGGATATGTATAATAAAGAAAACGAAAATGTAGTATTATGTGCCTCAAACTCGTATGAGAAGAAATACTACTTTAATCCGGACTTTGATAAGCTTCCGGAGGATATAAAGAATGAGTTAAAGATTATGTGTGTGTTATTCACAGAAGAAGTAGGTGGCATACTCGATCTTGAATTTGATGATGATGGAACATTGCTTTTTAAATCTACAGCAGATGAGGGAGACCTTTTATATGATGAGATAGCATGTGGACTGCTTGTTAAGAAAAACCAGTATGAAAAAAGAGAGTTATTAGAGTCTCTGGAAATGTTTTATAAGGTGTTTTTCTTAGGACTTGATGGTTGATGTTTACATTTTATTAAGATGTTAAGAACAAAAGTTTTGTTATGCAGGCATAAATGTTTTTGATATTTTGATCTTACATTTTATTAGTAGTTATAGAAAAGAAAGGCTTTAAAGTATATATGAATATAGGTTCAGTTAATATAAAGACTCCCATAGCCTTAGGACCAATGGCAGGTGTAACAGACCTGCCATTTCGTCTTTTATGTAAGGAACAAGGATGTGGACTGCTTTACACAGAGATGGTGAGTGCCAAAGCAGTTTTATATAATAACAAGAACACAGAAGAGCTGCTAAAAACAGATCCCATAGAGAATCCGGTTGCTGTGCAGCTTTTTGGTTCGGATCCTGATATTATGGCAGATATTGCAAAGAGAATGTGTGAAAGAGAGTTTGACATAATAGATATTAATATGGGCTGCCCTGTTCCGAAGGTGGTTAATAATGGAGAGGGTTCAGCACTTCTTAAGGATCCGCTGTTAGTAGGAAAGATAGTTGAAAAGATGGCACATGCAATAGATAAGCCACTTACGGTAAAGATTCGTATAGGATTTGATGAAAGCTGTATTAATGCGGAAGAAATAGCATATATTATACAGGAATCCGGTGGGGCAGCAGTTGCTGTACATGGAAGAACAAGAAGCCAGTATTATTCTGGAAAGGCTGACTGGGATGTTATAAGAAAAGTAAAGGAAAAGGTCAGAATACCAGTTATAGGTAACGGAGATATACGAAGTGGTGAGGATGCAGCACGTATGCTTAAAGAAACGGGCTGTGATGGAGTGATGATAGGAAGAGCTGCTCAGGGAAATCCATGGATATTCAGGCAGGTTAAGGATTATCTTGAAAAAGGAATAGTAACACCAGGGCCATCCATAGACGAAGTTGCTGATATGCTTATAAGACATTGTCAGATGCTTGTTGAAACAAAGGGCGAATTTACAGCAGTGCGCGAGATGAGAAAGCATTTTGCATGGTATACAACAGGAATAAAGCATGCTGCAGCATTAAGACATGAGGTGAATCAGGTGACTAAGCAGGAACAGTTTAACGAATTCGTTGAGAGAATACGGACGTTAAGCTGATATGACAAGAATAGGATTTAATAGAGTAAAGATTTTGTGAGTTGAATAAGAATTTCATTACATTGACATTAAAGTTTAGGTGAGATATAATATCTTGAACATTTTATCCGATAATGGTAAAAATGTGAGTGCCAGAATTGAAAGAATTTCACAAGTATATAGACTGTGATAGAAAGGTTTATGTGTTCGCACAAGTGACTTTTAGCGTTTTAACCCTGGCATCATTATATGAATATTTAATGAATATATTTATGGGAAAGGTGACGAACAATGGCAGAGAAGCAGTTACTTACAAAAAAAGGATATGAAGAAAGAGTTGCTTTACTTGAGCACTTAAAGGTTGATAGAAGAAAGGAAGTCGCTCAGAAGTTAAAGGAAGCAAGAGAACAGGGCGATCTTTCAGAAAATGCAGAATACGATGCAGCTAAAGATGAACAAAGAGACATTGAAACACAGATTGCAGAGCTTGAAGAGATTCTTAAGAATGCAGAAGTAATCCAGGAAGATAATACAGATTCAGATGCTGTTAAGATGGAGAGTACAGTAGTACTTCATGATATCGAATTTGATGAAGATATTGAATATGTAATCGTTGGTTCATCAGAGGCAGATAGTCTTAACAACAAGATATCTAACGAATCACCACTTGGAGCAGCTATGCTTGGCAAGAAGGTTGGAGATATCGTAAAGGTTGAGGCACCTATTGGTGTAGTAGAATATAAGATTGTTTCTGTTAAGAATGACTAGTTATAGATAGATTATAGATTGAGATAATTGTTAAGAGGCACATAAGGTAGTGTCTTGTATTTACTAACAGTAACGGATTAAGAAGGAGAATAAAAGTGGCAGATAACAAGAATCAGGCACAGCCAGATGTTAATGAGCAGATTAAGGTAAGAATGGACAAGCTCGCTGCATTACAGGAAGCTGGCAAGGATCCATTTCAGATAACAAAGTATGATGTTACACACCATACAGATGAAATCAGAGCTATCTATGAAGCACACGAGAAGGAGCTTCTTTGTGACAGACCAGAGGTTAATACTGATGGTATGGATGAGCAGCAGGCAAGAGAGGCGGTTAATGCTGATTACAATGAGAGAAGAGCTATCATGGATGCATCTCCTATTGAGGTAAGCTTTGCAGGAAGAATGATGTTCAAGAGAGTAATGGGAAAGGCATCTTTCTGTAATATTGCAGATCTTAAGGGCAGAATGCAGGCATATATATCAAGAGATGCTATCGGTGATGATGCTTATGCAGATTTTAAGAAGTCTGATATAGGTGATATATATGGTATAAAGGGCTTTATATTCAGAACTAAGACAGGTGAAATATCAGTTCATGCAGAAGAAATAACACTTCTTTCTAAGAGCTTACAGGTACTTCCAGAGAAGTTCCATGGAATTACAGATACTGATATGAGATACCGTCAGAGATATGTTGATTTAATAATGAATCCTGAGGTTAAGGATACATTTGTAAAGAGATCACAGATCATAAAGGAAATCAGAAGATTCCTTGATGGCAGGGACTTTATGGAGGTTGAAACTCCAACACTTGTTTCTAATGCAGGTGGTGCAGCAGCAAGACCTTTTGAAACTCACTACAACGCACTTGATGAGGACGTTAAGCTTCGTATATCTTTAGAGCTTTACCTTAAGAGACTTATCGTTGGTGGTCTTGAAAGAGTATATGAAATCGGACGTGTATACAGAAATGAAGGTGTTGACACAAGACATAATCCTGAGTTCACACTTATGGAGCTGTATCAGGCATACACAGATTATGAAGGTATGATGGAGCTTACAGAGAGCATGTTCAGACACCTTGCAAAGACTGTATGTGGAACAACTGAAATTACTTACAACGGTACTAAGATAGACCTCGGAAAGCCATTCAGAAGACTTACTATGAATGATGCTATCAAGGAATATGCAGGCGTTGATTTTGATACAATAAAGACAGATGAAGAAGCTAAGGCTCTTGCTAAGGAAAGAGGAATTGAGTTCGAGGAACGTCATACAAAGGGCGATATCATTAACTTATTCTTTGAAGAGTACTGCGAAGAAAAGTTAATCCAGCCTACATTTATTATGGATCATCCTCTTGCAATCTCTCCACTTACTAAGAAGAAGCCATCTGATCCAGAAAAGGTTGAACGTTTTGAGCTTTTCATCAACACATGGGAAATGTGTAATGCTTATTCAGAGCTTAACGACCCAATCGACCAGAGAGAGCGTTTTGCACAGCAGGATAAGAATGCAGAGAATGGTGATGAGGAAGCACAGCACACAGATGAAGACTTCCTTAATGCACTTGCAGTAGGTATGCCTCCAACAGGTGGTATCGGATATGGTATCGACAGACTTGTTATGCTTCTTACAGATTCACCAGCTATCAGGGATGTACTTTTGTTCCCGACAATGAAGTCATTAGGTTCAGACAAGAGTGCTGCAAAGGCTGAAAAGAGCACTTCTACAGAAGCAGCAGCATCAGACGGCAATAATAATGGTTTCTTTACAGCTAATGATAAGATTGATTTTTCTAATGTTAAGGTAGAACCATTATTTGAGGAAGAAGTAGACTTCGACACATTCAGTAAGTCAGATTTCAGAGCTGTTAAGGTAAAAGAGTGTGTAGCAGTTCCTAAGTCAA
>OHLZ01000185.1_pt1 | contig 39480 bp, 40 predicted proteins | sample 1569211 | NCBI WGS metagenome assembly OHLZ01 (sample SAMEA3879606, study PRJEB24766) | human gut metagenome | biome: human-associated habitat; feature: feces | place: USA | collected 1985/1987
CAATGCTGGCCTCGATTGCCAACATGTTCATCGGAAATTGCTTCGAAAATCGAACTAAGGTGAGCTTCGTCTAGGATAACTGTATCTATTGGGGAGGAAATTGATTGATGGGGAGACCCTCCCTAAAAGTTAAATCCTGCCTCTTTAACGATCGGCGTCTAGTCGAACCGTTTCAGGTGCGTCCCGAAACGACGCCGGTCATTTTCATTCTGCGAATTATTCAATACGTCGTTGATCATGAAAGAGTGAAGCAGCCTCCTCCTGAAGAATTGGAAGGTTTTATGAACCTCCATCAGGACAGCGTCAATGCCTTTTCCTTCAAAGAATTGAATCGGCCCCTCAAAAGCCTCTAGTGGTACATTTCAAGTTGAACTCAGCTTGTAGGTTTTGTTGATGCAGGGGCCGCCTCCTCCATTAATGCGCGGATCGGGTAGGGCTTCGTCTTGATTGCGTTTCATCTGCCAAGGCAAATTCATCTACCAGGCCGAGAATTGAATGAGTAAGCCGTCTGCTTCAAAAATCTTTTGCTCTTCCCCGTAAGCGTCTAAGTCTCGGTCCACAGTCTTCACAGTGACTTGACGACCGAGTGAGTTCAAAATGTCTTAGGCAGCCTTAACGATACTATCGCTTATAGTTCCGCCTGTTCCGTGCCACTTTGCGCTGTCGTTGATAATTGATACCTTGCTCATTGTCGTTCCTTCGGGTAGGTAAACGGGAAACTCTTACTTAGATGTTTTATGCGGTCGGGTAATGACAAATTCTTTCTTAGTAGGCTCGATAGAGCGCCAGGTAACGGAAAATCCAGGGGGAAGAATGAAGCTCAGACCGGCGCGAAATCGCTGTCTTCTGTAATTTCAATTTCCCCTACAGTAGATGGCAAGACTCTCAATGATCGTTTACCGTTGTGGAATGCTACTTGCCCTGCGAGCTTTCCCAAAAGCCGGCGTTGATACCGTTTGTCTTGTCGCCGGTGGTTACTTTGAACACCGGCTTACCTTCAAGAACATCCACCCTGGCAAACCGCTGACCGTATGGAAATGGTGTTAGTCCATCATCTGAGAATCGAATCACTTTTCCTGCATCTCCGTTGATGAGTGCGGCAGGCTGCTGACCTGAGTTGCCGACAAGACAGTCGAGAATTCCGAAGCTGAAAAGTAGAGTTTTTATATACGTAAAGGCCAGTGAGGCCTCTGTGCGCGACCTCTAAAACGTCACTGGCAGTTGAACTGATGGAAAACCTTGGCGATAGCCTGCTAGCGGCCGTCGAGCTTAATGAAGGTGAGGTAATCGTTATAGTTGGCGCTGATCGCACCCTTTTTCATGTTGATTCTAACCGCAGCGGTTGTTGGCGTGATGGCATGGACGTCGCTGTGCGTCTTGATGTCAAGTGTGTTGCCTGTGTTCCGACCCCGCTGCGCCCTTATTTGGAATCGATTAAAGCAAGCTAGAGAGGCTGTCATTCCGTCCCCCACACGATAGCACGCTCTCGAAGGCTGTAAGACATTGGAAGGGAAGGACTTGCCTGTTGCCAAGAGACATCTCGGATTTTTCCCGAACTGACCAGATCGGATTTTTGCGCAACGAGCTTCTGGCGATTCGTTCTAAACTTTCCGCAACCGAAGAATCTTTCAGATAGGCGCTATTTTGAAAATCATCCGATTCCCGAACTCCCCGTTCGAACTGCATCAGCCCTTTGAGGCAGCCGGAGATCAGCCTCAGGCAATTAAAGAGCTCGTCGAAGGTATCGAGGACGGCCTCACGGCTCAGACGCTGCTCGGCGTGACCGGCAGCGGCAAGACCTACACAATGGCTAACGTCATTGCCAGAACGGGGCTCCCGACGCTCATCATGGCGCCGAATAAAACTCTTGCCGCCCAGCTCTATGCGGAAATGAGGGACTTCTTCCCGAACAATGCGGTGGAGTATTTCGTCAGTTACTACGACTACTATCAGCCGGAAGCCTATGTTCCCCAGCGGGATCTGTTTATTGAAAAAGACTCCGCGATCAACGAGCACATCGAACAGATGCGTCTTTCGGCTTCAAAGAGCGTGTTGGAACGCCGCGATGTGATTATTGTGGCCACGGTCTCCGCGATTTACGGTATCGGTAAGCCCGAGTCCTACACCGAAATGCGTCTGATCCTGAAAGTCGGTGACAAGATCGAGCAGCGCGGTTTGATTTCTCATTTGGTGCGCATCCAGTACGAGCGCAACGACATGGAATTTACGCGCGGTAAGTTCCGCGTCCGCGGCGATACGATCGACGTGTTTCCGGCGGAACACTCGGAAATGGCGCTGCGTATCGAACTTTTCGATGACGAAATCGAAGCAATGTACTTCTTCGATCCGCTGACCGGTAAAACACGTCAGAAGGTAGACCGCTTCGCCATTTATCCGACGTCTAACTACGTCACGCCGAGAAACGATATTCTTCGCGCTATTGAAGCTATCAAAGATGAGCTCAGAGACCAGGAGACAAAATTCATAGAAAGCGGCAAGCTGCTTGAAGCTCAGCGAATCCGCGAAAGAACGCTCTTTGACCTGGAAATGCTCCATGAGGTGGGCTTCTGCAAAGGCATTGAGAACTACAGCCGACACCTTGCAGGCGGTCTGCCCGGAGAGCCGCCTCCGACCCTGATCGACTATCTGCCGAAGGACGCGCTGATGTTCTTCGATGAGTCTCACGTTCTTTTGGGTCAGATCGGCGGTATGTACCGAGGAGACAGCGCCAGAAAAGAAACGCTTGTGACGTATGGTTTCCGTCTTCCGAGCGCCAAGGACAATCGTCCGCTCCGCTTTGACGAATTCGAAAGCAAGATGCGCCGAGCAATCTTTGTCTCGGCCACTCCGGCCGACTATGAACTGAATCATTCTTCCCAGATCGTGGAGCAGGTGGTGCGTCCGACCGGCCTGGTGGATCCGGAAGTAGAAGTGCGTCCGGCCACGACTCAGGTGGACGATGTACTCGGCGAAATTAAAGAAAGAATCCCGAAAGGCCAGCGCATTCTGATCACGACGCTGACCAAACGCATGGCCGAAGACTTGACCGACTTCCTGCAGGACAACGACATCAAAGTGCGTTACCTGCACTCAGATATTGATACGGTGGAACGCGTGGAAATTATTCGAGACCTGCGTGCCGGTGTCTTCGATGTTCTGATCGGCATTAACTTGCTGAGAGAAGGCTTGGATATTCCGGAAGTAGCTTTGGTCGCGATTTTGGATGCGGATAAAGAAGGCTTCCTGCGAAGCGAACGCTCACTGATTCAGACAATCGGTCGTGCGGCACGTAATGTTGAGGGAAAAGCCATCCTTTACGCTGATACGATTACAGACTCCATGCGCAGAGCGATGGACGAAACGGCTCGACGCAGAGAAAAACAGACTGCCTATAACGTGGCGCACAACATCACGCCAAAGAGCGTTAAGAAAGAGATTCGAGACATTATCGACGGCGTCTATAAGAGCGATAGCCTTGAGAACGAATTCGGGCTGGTTGACGGTCAGGATTACGAAAAAATGGGACCTAAGGAACTTGCGCGCGAAATCAAACGGCTCGAAAACGAAATGTTTGAGCATGCAAAGAATCTCGAATTTGAAAAAGCCTCTGAAGTCCGTGATAAATTGGCATCCATTCGTAAACAGGTTTTCGGAGCAACGCCCGGAGAAGACGAGGATGTCGCAAAACCGAACGCCTGAGTGCTCATTTTGAGTTGAATTATTAGTGATTACCCTATACATTTTTGCAAAAAACGTTAGGGGCTCGTAAGCTATTGCAACCTGCCTGCGGTGTACGCGAGAGAGGTGTGATTAATTCGTCAATTAAGAAGAATGCAAAAAACATGGTAAAAGTTTTATTTGTGTGCATGGGGAACATTTGTCGTTCCCCTACGGCTGAAGCAGTTTTTAAGAAAATGGTGAAGGAAGCCGGACTGACTGACAAAGTAATCGTGGATTCTGCCGGTACACATGGTTATCACGTCGGAGAGGCGCCGGACGTGCGCGCTCAGATAGCAGGCCGTAAGCGCGGATATGACTTATCCGAACTTAGGGCTCGTCAGATTACATCCGACGACTTTAGAGAGTGCGACTTCATTCTGGCGATGGACTGGGAAAATCTGACTGCGATGCAGCAGATCTGTCCTCCGATGTATAAACACAAGCTGGCGCTTCTGATGCGTTACGCAACGGAATACGATACGGCCGTAGTGCCCGATCCGTATTACGGCGGCAACGAGGGTTTCAACACGGTACTCGACTACTGTGAAGACGCCTGCGAAGGCCTGCTGGAAGTCGTTAAGAAACGCGCTTCTGTCTACATTCCCGGCTCAGCTCTGTAGCCGCTGAAAATTCATTTTCCTTCTTAGCCCTCTTCGGAGGGCTTTTTCAATTCCGACTATTGCGCTCGGAAATAAAACGGTCTATTATTTCCGACAAATTAAATCGGAATAAAGATGAAACTCACTACTAAAGGCCGTTTTGCCGTTACTGCGATGCTAGATATTGCTCTTCATGACCCTGAAGAGTATGTGTCGATCGCCGCGATCGGTGACAGACGCCATCTTTCGAGTGCCTACCTTGAGCAGATCTTCGGAAAGCTGCGCAGAGCAGGTCTCCTTGAAGGGGTGCGCGGTCCTGCCGGCGGCTACCGTTTGGCTAAGCCCGCGGATCAAATCACGGTGATCGATATTTTAGAAGCCGTGGACGACCCGCTGGAGAAAGCCAGCTGCGATAAAAACAGAGCAGTCTGCGACGGAGAAGGTGAGTGCATCACATTCGATCTTTGGGAAAGCCTCAACGAGGAAATCCGCAGATTCCTAAAAGGGATCTCGCTGAAAACCTTGGCTGACAAGAAAAAACTCAAAGATCAGGGCTTAAGCCCCGTCTCAATTATCAAACCGAAGGTTTAAACAATCCCCAATTTATCTCTTCATTGGAGCTAATCATGAAGTTCCCTATTTACCTTGATTATTCTGCGACCACTCCTGTCGATCCCCGTGTCGTCGACAAGATGATTCCTTTCCTTTATGAGAATTTCGGCAACGCTGCCAGCACGAGCCACGAATACGGCTGGAAAGCTAAAGAAGCCGTTGAAAATGCCCGCGCTGAAGTCGCAGCACTGATCAATGCCGATCCGAAAGAAATCGTCTGGACCAGCGGAGCCACCGAAAGCGACAACCTCGCCATCAAGGGTGCAGCCCGTTTCCATAAGGACAAAGGTAAGCATTTAATCACGGTAAAGACCGAACACAAAGCCGTGTTGGACTCCATGCGCGAACTTGAACGCGAAGGCTTTGAGGTCACCTACATGGATGTCGGCAAGGACGGTCTTTTGGACCTCGACGCTTTGGCCAAAGCCATGCGTCCGGATACGACTCTGGTTTCCGTGATGGCCGTCAACAACGAAATCGGCGTGATTCAGGACATCGAGAAAATCGGTGAGATGTGCCGCGAACGCGGAATTCTCTTCCATGTCGACGCCACTCAGGCAGCCGGCAAGATCCCCCTGGATATGGAAAAACTCAAGGTGGATCTGATGAGCCTTTCCGCCCACAAGCTCTACGGACCGAAGGGAATGGGTGCGCTTTATGTTCGCCGCAAACCGCGCGCTCGTATTGAAGCCATCATTCACGGCGGCGGCCACGAAAGAGGCATGCGCTCCGGCACGCTCGCCACACACCAGATCGTCGGTATGGGCGAAGCCTACAGACTGTGCCGTCTGGAAATGGATGAAGAAATGAAGCGTATCGGCGCTCTTCGCGACAGACTTTGGAAAGGCTTAAGCGAAATCGAAGCCGTTCACGTTAACGGAAGCATGGAACACAGAGCTCCGTTCAATCTCAATGTCAGCTTCGCGTTTGTTGAAGGCGAGGCCCTTATGGCCAGCTGCCCGGAAATCGCCGTTTCTTCCGGCTCCGCCTGCACTTCCGCCAGCTTGGAACCGTCCTATGTTCTTCGTGCCCTCGGTATCGATGACGAACTGGCTCACAGCTCCATCCGTTTCAGCTTAGGCCGCTTTACGACGGAAGAAGAGATTGACTACACCATCAAGCTCATCAAAGAAAAGGTTGCACAGCTTCGTGAAATGTCCCCGCTTTGGGAGATGTACAAGGAAGGCGTGGACATGAAACAAGTTAAATGGACAGAACACTAATAAGGAAAGAAAAGAATGCAATACAGCGATAAAGTGATGGATCATTTCCAGCACCCCAGAAATGTCGGCAGACTGGATAAAAACGATCCCAACGTCGGAACCGGTACACGCGGCGCCCCCGCTTGCGGCGACGTTTTAAGCCTGCAGATCAAAGTTAACGACAACGGTGTTATCGAAGACGCTAAGTTCAAAACCTACGGCTGCACCAGCGCCATCGCTTCCAGCTCTTTGGTCACTGAACTGATCAAGGGCAAGACCCTGGAAGAGGCCGAACAGCTCAAAAACACAGCTATTGCCGAAGAGCTTGAGCTTCCTCCCGTCAAGATCCACTGCTCCATTCTTGCAGAAGACGCCATCAAGGCCGCAGTGGAAGATTATCGCCACAAACAGGCTCAGATTAAGGAAAAATAATGTCGGTCACATTGACAGAGAAAGCAGCTTCCCACGTTGAAGAATTCCTTCGTAAACGCGGCAAAGGCATCGGCCTTAGAGTCGGTGTCAAAACCAGCGGCTGCTCCGGTATGGCTTACGCCTTAGAGTTTGCGGACAAAATCGAGCCCGAAGATCAGGTTTATGAAAGCTTCGGGATCAAGGTGATCGTCGATCCTAAGAGCCTGCCTTATATCAACGGGACTGAACTGGACTTTGTCCGTGAAGGTCTCAATACCGGATTCAAATTCAAGAACCCGAACGAGAAAGAAAGCTGCGGTTGCGGCAAATCTTTCCATGTCTAACTAAAGCGGAGGCATTATGGCGGCGCTGAACCCTTTTGAAATTTTCGGTCTGAAGCCACAGTTCCGAATTGATAAACAAAAGCTGGATGAAAAGTATTTTGAGATCCAAAAGAAGGTTCATCCCGACCGTTTTGCCTCGGCAAGCGACGCTGAAAAACGCGTTGCCCAGCAGTGGGCAACGCTGATCAATGACGCTTATCAAAAACTCAGCGATCCGATTCAGTGCGGCAAGGTCCTGTGCGCTCTGCGCGGACATCCGATTGATGAGGACAGCAGCGGTTCGATCTCCGAAGAGTTTCTTTTTGAACAGCTCGAGCGCCGAGAGGCCATTGCTGACGCCAAAGGCGCTGGCGATACGGCTGAGCTCGAAGTCATGAAGAAAGCCATAGAAAAGGAAAAGAACGAACTGCTTAACGAAGTTGCAGATGCGTTCGATGTGAAATCTGATGTCTCGCTGGCGGCAGAGGATTTAAAAAAGGTTATGTTTTTAAATCGCCAGCTACTGGATTTTGAATAATGTCACTTCTGCAAATTGCCGAACCCGGAATGTCGACAGCACCGCATCAAGAGCGGTTCGCTGTCGGTATTGATTTAGGCACCACGAATTCATTGGCGGCCACCGTTAGAAACGGTTCTCCTGAAGTTCTTGTCGATGAAAAAAATCAGAAACTGCTGCCCTCTGTTGTTCATTATGAGAAGAACGGAGACGTTGTCGTAGGTGAAGAAGCTCGGCTGCGTGCAGAAGCCGACCCGCTCAATACCATTTCCAGCGTCAAACGCCTGATGGGCCGAAGTGCTTCCGAACTTCAGAACAATCGCTACATGCCCTATGACTTCATTAAAGGCGAAGGCATGGTCAAACTCAACACTTCTCAGGGTGCCAAGAGCCCCGTGGAAGTGTCTGCAGAAATTCTGAAAGTCCTTAAAAAACGCGCCGAAGACGCCTTAGGCGGTGAACTGGTAGGCGCTGTTGTGACCGTACCGGCTTACTTTGACGACGCTCAGCGTCAGGCTACAAAAGACGCTGCCAAACTCTCCGGTTTGAATGTTCTTCGTCTCTTGAGCGAACCGACGGCCGCTGCCTTGGCTTACGGGCTCGATACCGGCGCGGAAGGTCTTTACATTGTTTATGACTTAGGCGGCGGAACTTTTGACGTCTCTGTCCTTCGTTTGCGCAAAGGCGTTTTTGAGGTGCTCGCCACCGGTGGCAACAGTCAGTTGGGCGGCGACGATTTTGATCAGCGCCTTTACTGTTGGGTCATTGATCAGGCCGGTCGCCCGCTTCTGACGCATTCCGACAGCCGTATGCTGATGGCAAAAGCCAAGGCGGCTAAAGAAATGCTCACAACGGAAAAGAAGGCAACGATTCATGCCAAGATTTCCGGTGACCGTATTATCAATGTCACGATTACTCGCGAAGTTTTTGATTCCATTACGCATCACCTGGTGGCAAGAACTATTGAAGCTACAAAGCAGACATTAAAAGATGCTGGTCTCAAGCGTGATGAAGTAAAAGGTGTGGTGCTCGTCGGCGGTTCCACCCGCATGCCCTGCATCCGCAAAGCTGTCGCTGATTACTTTGATCGCGAACCGCTGACTGATATCGACCCGGATGAAGTCGTGGCAATCGGTGCCGCGCTCCAAGCCAATTTGCTTGCCGGCAACCGCAGCGACGAAGACTGGCTCTTGCTTGACGTCACACCCCTCTCCCTCGGTCTTGAGACCATGGGCGGTTTGGTCGAAAAAGTCATTCCCCGCAATACGCCGATTCCTGTGGCTATGGCTCAGGACTTTACAACCTTCAAGGACGGTCAGACCGCGATGTCGATCCATGTCCTTCAGGGTGAACGAGATTTAGTGGAAGAGTGCCGCTCTTTGGCCAAATTCTCTTTGCGCGGCATTCCACCGAAAGTTGCCGGTGCGGCTCGTATTCGTGTGACGTTTCAGGTCGACGCCGACGGACTTTTGTCGGTCACGGCCCGCGAACAAACCACGGGCGTGGAAGCATCCGTTACGGTCAAGCCTTCTTATGGTCTGTCGGAAGATGAAATCAGCCGCATCCTGAAAGACTCCTTCGGTCATGCCGAAGAAGATATGAAGCTGCGCGAATTGCGCGAGCAGAAAGTCGAGTCTGCGCGTCTTCTGGAAAGCATTTACTCCGCACTGTCCTCCGACGCCGACCTTCTCAATGAAGCCGAGCGCGCTCAGATCGACGCCATGATTCAACATCTCGAGACCGTTCGCGCGCAAGATGACAAGGATGAAATTAAAAATTCGATTTCAGCACTGTCCGAGGGAACCAAGGACTTTGCTGCACGTCGAATGAACCGTACGATCTTGGAAGCACTCCAAGGCAAATCTGTTGACGAGGTTTAAAAAATGCCGAAAGTAACCGTTTTACCGCATCCCGGAATCTGCCCGAACGGGGCTGAGTTTGAAGTCCCCGAAGGTGCAAACTTAGCTAAGGCTTTGGTCGCTAACGGCGTCAATATCGACCATGCCTGCGAGTTCTCCTGCGCCTGCACGACTTGTCACTGCTACATCGACAAAGGCTTTGACTCGTTGGAGCCGGCTGAAGACGATGAAGAAGATCTGCTTGATCAGGCTTGGGGTCTGAAATCGAATTCCCGCCTGACTTGCCAGACAAAAGTCGGCAAAGAAGACATCACGGTCGAAATTCCGAAATACTCCCGTAATCATGCGAGAGAAAACGAATGATGAAGCTGACTTGGAAGGATCCGCGTGCCATTGCGGAAGAGCTCTACGATGAAAACCCGGATTTAGATCCGCTGACGATCAGCTTTGAGAAGATGCACGCGATGATCGTCGCTCTCCCGGATTTTGATGACGATCCGGAAGCAAGCAACGAAAAAATACTGGAAGCCATCCTGGTAGCTTGGATGGACGAAAGAGAATAATGTTTAGCCGGCCGGCTGATCTAAGAGATCTAGCAGGCCTTCCTGCCAAGCTAAACCGGCTAAAACAGCAAGGGACGATTCGAAAGTGAATCGTCCTTTTTCTATGCGTTCAATAATCGCTTCGGGCTCTAAGAGCTCAAAACACTCCACTTCGCCGTCCATGTTGTGAGGATGGAAAGAATCTTCAACGTAAGCGTTGCAGATGTAGGCGATTTCTCGCATCCAGCCTTCATGAACGGGACGAGAAATGATATTGCGCGCGCTAAAAGAGATTTCAATGGATCCGGGTGCTACACAGGCTTCTTCAAACGCTTCGCGTTCCATCGCAAGCCCGAAAGGCTCGCCTGCGCCGACTAAGCCGGCCGCACAATTGTCCCAATAGCCCGGGCCGATCGCCTTCTTGAAAGAACGCTGAGCGACCCACATCCTGCCGTCACGCGTGAACGGATTCAGGTGAACGGCAAAGGTGTTAAAGGCAAAGGGACGGCACATTGCACGCTCAATAACGGTCAAAGGCGACTCGCAGGCAATGTCATCCGAAGCAGTAACGGAAAGCAGTTCATCCCGCCAGGCAAAGACTTTGTCCGCGCCTTTATAAAGGTGCGAAACGGCAGCCAAGCGGCGCGAAGCCTGTCCGGGGCCTTCCGCGGTAAACACGAAAGCATCCGGACGAGCTTCACAGAAGCGAAAGGTTTTCGCTAAAAACTCGGCATCAGTTCGTTCAATATGCCCGGCTCGTACGTCGTTAAAGTAAAACGGAATACGGGAGGAGGGCACGGGAACTTCGGCCATGCCGTAAAGCTCTTTTAACAGAGCCGCGATTTTCAGCTTCCTTTCGCTCATGATTCTTAGGCCTCAGGACGCATATGCGGGAAGAGCAGAACGTCACGGATGCTCGGAGAGTCGGTGAGCAGCATGACAAAGCGGTCTAAGCCCACGCCGCAGCCGCCTGTCGGAGGCAGACCGTATTCCAGTGCGCGGACGTAGTCGGCGTCGTAGTACATAGCTTCATCATCGCCGCTGGCTTTCAGTTTTGCCTGAGCCATGAAGCGAGCAGCCTGATCCTGCGGATCGTTCAGCTCAGAGAACCCGTTGGCAGTTTCGCGGCCGGCCATGAAGAGTTCAAAACGCTCGGTGATGCCCGGGACTTTGTCGGAGGCGCGAGCCAGCGGAGAAATCTCAACCGGGTAGTCAATGATGTAAGTCGGCTGAATGAGTTTGGATTCGGCAACGGCTTCAAACATAGCCATCTGCAGAGCGCCGACGCCTGCGTCAGCCTTAGCGGGTTCACCCAGGCGCTTGAGTTCTTCCTGCATAAAGTCCTTGTCTTCGAGCTGCTCGGCGGTGTACTGCGGAGCGTACTTCAGGACGGCTTCTTTAGCGGTCAGGCGATCAAACGGTTTTGTGAGGTCGATGGTATGACCCTGATACTGAATGACAGCGGTACCGATCGTCTTTTCTGCGACGGTACGCAGAAGTTTTTCGGTGTAGTCCATGAGCCAGTGATATTCCTTGTAGGCTGCATAGAACTCCATCATTGTGAATTCAGGGTTGTGGCGAACGTCAACACCTTCGTTGCGGAAAGAGCGGTTGAGTTCAAACACGCGTTCAAAGCCGCCGACGACCAAGCGCTTCAGATAAAGTTCCGGTGCGATGCGCAGGTACATATCCATGTCGAGCGCATTGTGATGGGTGATGAAAGGTTTGGCATTGGCACCGCCGGGGATCGGATGGAGCATCGGAGTTTCCACTTCCATGAAGTGATGTTCCATCATGAATTTACGAGTTTCGGCGATCGCCTTGGAACGGATCATGAAGGTGCGGCGTGTGCTTTCGTTCATGATCAGATCGACATAGCGCTGACGATAGCGGGTTTCCGGATCGGAGAGGCCGTGGAACTTATCCGGCAGCGGACGAATGTTCTTGGTCAGCAGACGGAAGTTCTTGACGCGGACGGAAAGTTCGCCGGTCTTGGTGAAGAACAGCGTGCCGGTTGCGCCGACGATATCGCCGATGTCGACCATCTTCTTGAAGAAGTCGTAAGTTTCATCGCCCACTTCAGCCTTGGTGATAAAAAACTGGATGTGATCGGTGCCGTCTTTGACGGTCAGGAAGCTGGCTTTGCCCATGACGCGTTTGAGCATGACGCGGCCGGCAACAGTAACTTCGACCGGAGCAGCTTCAAGCTCTTCCGGCGTCTTGCTGCCGTTGGCAGCGCGCACTTCTTCAATGCGGTCTTTCTGAACGAAATCATTCGGATAAGCAACGCCTTCGGCTCTGAGTTTGTCGAGTTTGGCTAAACGTTCGGCAATGATATGGTTCTCAGTCTCAAGAACGTCTTCTTTTTTGACGGTTTCTTTCTGGTTTTCCACTTTAGTCTCCAACAGAAATATTGCGAATATCCGAGATGGGCTCTTTGCCGAACTCGTCGCTGTTGAGGTAATTTAAAAGTCGTTTGGCAGTGTCTTCGGGGCTCTGAAGTTTTCCGTCTTTTTCTAAGTCGATAAAACGGTCAACGTTCGGAAAATCTTCTTTAGACGAAGCGCGGATGCTGCCCTGCATGTCGGTATTTACAACGCCCGGAGCAACGGCGCTCAGGCGTGCTGGATTGGGTTTTCCCTGCTGATCTTCGGCGGTGACGGCGGTGAAGCGGTCAAGGGCTGCTTTGGTTGAGCAGTACATGGCCCAGCCGGGAACGGACTTGCGTCCGGCGCCGGAAGAAATATTCATAACGCGGCGCTCGCCTTTCCAGTCGCGTGTCTCATTCAGAAAAGCCTGAGTCAGCAGCACCGGGATTTCAAAGTTGACGCGGATGCAGTCAACAGCAGCCTGCGGGGAAGCATTTTCAATCGGGCCGACCGGACCGAGCACGCCGGCGTTGTTGATCAGAATCAGACGGTCGTGTTCGGCGTATTCCTTATCGGAAAGCAGCCACATCAAAAGCTCGACAGCGCCCTTGCGGTCAAGCAAGTCCGCTGTGAACTGGATGAAATTGCAGCCGATCTTATCGGCTTCTTCTACTAAGGCTTTCGAGGGACGGCGTTCCATCGTCACGACGGTGTCGCCGGCCTTAAGCGACTGACGGGCTAATTCAAAACCGAGCCCTTTAGAGGCACCGGTAATAATGGTGAGAGTCTTCACGCTCAAACTCCTTGCTTGAGGCTGGCCTCGATAAAGGGTTCCAAAGCGCCGTCTAAAACGGCAGTGGTGTTGCCGGTTTCGACATTGGTACGCAGGTCTTTGACGCGGGACTGGTCCAACACGTAAGAGCGGATCTGATGACCCCAGGAGATATCGCTCTTGTTGTCTTCCAAGGCCTGCTGAGTAGCCTGCCGCTTACGGAGTTCGGCTTCATAAAGACGGCTCTTCAGAATCGTCATAGCCTCTTCCTTGTTCTGATGCTGACTTCGGCTGGTCTGGCTGACAGCGACAATGCCGGTCGGAATATGCGTGATACGGACGGCGGAATCAGTCTTCTGAATGTGCTGACCGCCGGCGCCGGAGGCGCGGAACGTGTCAATACGCAGATCGGCCGGATTGACTTCGACTTCAAAAGAATCGTCGACTTCGGGAACGACGAACACAGAAGCAAAAGAAGTATGACGGCGTGCGTTGGAGTCGAACGGGCTCTTGCGAACTAAGCGGTGAATACCGGTCTCGGTTCTGAGCCAGCCGTAGGCATAGTCGCCTGTGATTTTGATCGTGCAGCCTTTGATACCGGCCACATCGCCTTCGGTTTCTTCAACAATCTCAGGCTTAAAGCCTTGGCGTTCCGCAAACTTGATGTACATACGCTCAAGCATGCTGGCCCAGTCCTGCGCTTCGGTTCCGCCGGCGCCGGCCTGAATTTCCAGGAAGCAGTTAGCCTCGTCATGTTCCTGATTGAACATGCGCTGGAATTCGAGATGTTCGACCTCTTTTTTGAGACTGCTGATATCAGTTTCTACCGTTTCCAAAGAGGCGTCATCGTCCTCCTCTTTGGCCATTTCAAATAATTCCAAAGCATCGGAAAGGCCGGTAGTAAGGTGTTTGATGGTAAGGACAACGTCTTCAAGACGTTTCTTTTCTTTGCTCAGCTGCTGAGCACGCTCTTGATCAGACCATATGCTCGGGTCTTGAAGGGCTTGATTGACTTCTTCTAAACGACGCTCTTTGTGGTCGTAGTCAAAGATACCTCCGCAGCTCTTCCGTGCGAGCTTGAAGGTCCTCGGCGGTGGTGCCGATTAGGTTTAAACGTTCAACTTCCATTTCTTAACGTGTTGATATTAAAAAGAACCCTCAATTATATAAGAGCGGCCCCAATCCTTAACCCGATGAGCGGGCGGAAATGGGTCCGTATTCCCTCAATTGTGTAAGTTTGTTTGCACGACTGAAAAGCTCTTAAGCCGTCCAGTCCTCAAACTCGTCTTCCATGCCTTCAATGATGAGCTGAACCGATTGACGTCCGCGGAAGTCATTGATGTCGAGCTTGTAAGCCAAACGCACGGTCGGAGGCAGCTCGCGCTTATGCCTGAACCAAATGGCTTGGATTTCTCTGCCGTCAACTTCGAGAGAAAGTTTCAGATGCTGATCTTTCAAGACTCTCTGAGAAAGTACTTTGAACTGATTGGCAAAGAGCGGTTCCGGGAAGGCCTGACCCCAGACATGTTTGCGGATGGCTTCAACGAGTTCAATGTTGAAGTCCGAAGCCCTGAGCTCGCCGTCTGTGACGATGTTGCGTTCGAACATTTCAGGATCGGAAAGCTCTTTAACGGCGCGGGCAAAGAGTTCTTTGAATTCATCAAAAGCATCTTTGCGGATCGTAAGGCCTGCAGCCATAGCATGACCGCCGAATTTCAGGATCAGCCCCGGCTTGAGCTTGCTGACGCGGTCTAAGGCATCGCGCAGATGAATGCCGGGGATAGACCGTCCCGAACCTTTGAGGACGTGTTCACCGTTTTCTTCCGACGGAGCAAAAGCGATCACCGGGCGGTAAGTTTGTTCTTTGATGCGGGAGGCCACTAAACCGATGATTCCGGCGTGCCAGTCATCGCCCTTAAGGACGATGGAATTGCTGTCATCGACGGAAATTGTCTGCAGGGACAGAATTGCATCGGACTGCATGGATACTTCGCGATTGCGGCGCTCGGCATTGATTTGGTCAAGCTCTTTTGCGTAGAAAAGCGCCGTGTTGTAGTCGTAGCTTGTCAGACACTCAACACCTTTGTTGATGCTGTCCAAACGACCCGCAGCGTTGATGCGGGGTCCGAGAATGTAGCCCAAGTCATTGGCGCAAATGCGGTGAGCATTCTTACCTGCTACGGAAAGCAGGGCGCTCACGCCCGGCTGCATTTTGCCGGCGCGAATGCTGTCTAAACCTTTGGAAACGAGGATCCGGTTGTTGCGGTCCAGCGGCACAACGTCGGCAACCGTACCCAAAGCCACCAAATCAATGAGATGCTGGAGATTCGGCTGTTTTCCGTTCGGATAGGCTCCTTTGGCGCGGAGTGCCGAGCGCACGGCGATCAACACGTAAAAGATGACGCCCACACCGGCTAAAGATTTGCTCGGGAAGGTGTCACCGCGCTGATTCGGGTTGACGACGAGGGTGTCAGGAATTTCATCGCCCGGCAAATGGTGATCGGTGACAACTGTCTCGATGCCAAGGGCTTTGGCGTGTTCGACCGCAGCCACCGAAGAAATTCCGTTGTCCACGGTAATGATGAACTCGGCGCCGGCAGCCGCAGCTCGATCAACAAGCTGAGGAGACAGACCGTAACCGTCCTTGTCGCGGTCAGGGATTAAATAAGAGACGTTGAAGGCGCCTAGCGCCTGCAGTCCCAGGATGCCGACGGAAACAGCGGTCGCACCGTCACAGTCATAGTCGCCGATGATCACGATGTTTTTCTGTTTCCAGATTGCATCGGCAATGGCTTCTCCGGCTTCTTTGCAGTTTTTAAGATCCCACGGAGAAAGCATCTCCTTGAATTCATAATCAAGGTCGGACGGGCTTGTGACGTGTCTGGCCGCTAAAGCGCGGGCCAGCGGTTCGGGGAAGCCGCGGTTTGTGAGCGCCTGAACGACATTTCGGTCAAATCGGCGAATCGTTATTTTGGTCATAACTTTTTTGTTTTTAGCGGCCGGAGTTCAGCCATGCTTCGGTGTAGTTTTTAGGACTCTTCCAAAAGGCGAAAGAAGACTTTTGTTCCTGAAGTTTTTCAATGACGCTGATGCGCAGACCGTCGGAAGCGACCAAGCGGGGATGATATTTCTCAAATCCTTTTGCCGTGGCCGTGAGATGCTCCATGCGCTCAACGGCGCGTGTCCAGGCGGCGTGCCAGTAAGCGGGATCTGCTTTGACAGTCGGATCGTTAAACTCGTCGAGGATGCAGAAGCGGTCGCCTTCAGGGCAGTCAGGCCAAGCGGCCGTCGAAGATTTAATGTAGGCCCGCGCAATGCCCGCCGCCTCGGCTATGCCGCGAATCGTGGGATCGCTTGTCAGGGCACAGCGAATCTGAGTGTAAGGTAGGAGCTGCTCTTCAAAAGCACCGTCGTTGATCCAAAAACCTTCAACAGGTGGCCGTCCGGCTTTTGCCCGGAATTCATTGAAAGCGCTTTTTGCAAGGCTATCTTCAATGGCTCGAGTGATTTCAGTCCATTCAGCGGCTTGGGGACCGGCAGTCTGCGCCGGTTCTTTGTTTTCCTGAGCAAGCCACGGAGCAATCAGAACTTGCCATGCTTTCTTGCGCGCAAGGAAAAAGCGTCCGTCCAAAACCTGCACTTCAAAATCAAATTGACGAGCGACCGGATTCAAAAGATCTCTCAGATCGCATTCTTCATCGATATCAAAGATGTCGCCGGCGCTTTTAAGCACGCCGTTTTCTATGCGGTAGCCGTTTAGGGCCCAAAATTCCTGATGAACTTTCGGACCTCCGAGACCCTTCCAGAGATAAGGAGCGGTCGGGGCTAGATTTTCGCGCTGAGTCAGCAGCATCCATACCCACTGCATCGAAGCAAAACCGCTGAGCGCCGGGTTTTCAAAAATCGTGGCGACCTTCGGTTCTCCGAAACCTTCAAGGAAATTCCGCAAAACGGGCGGATAGGCGTCTTTTCCTAACGCTTTAATTTCATTAGGAGAAGGCAGTGAATTGGGCAATAAAAATATACATGCGGGCATAGCCTTAAATTCTAATTGTTTGATCTCACAGCTAGAATAGCCTGAACGTTTAGTTGGATAAAATTTGTGAAAAATAAACCTTTATCAGGTCTGCCCTTCGAGTGGATGATCGGTCTGCGATACACACTGTCGCGCCGCAAAGGGCACAGCGACGGATTCGTATCGTTCATATCAGCCATGTCCATGGCTTCCATCGCCTTGGGCGTCATGGCCCTCATCATAGTCTTATCCGTGATGAACGGTTTCCAGAAAGAAGTCCGAGACAAGATGCTCTCCGTGCTGTCGCATGCCGAAGTGCTGTCGATCGGAGCTCCGATTCCGGACTGGCAGAAGACTGCCGCAGAGCTGAAGAAGCAGCAGCCGGAGATCATCGGCGCAGCGCCCTTCTTAAGGGGACAGGGACTGCTGACGAGCGGCACCAACGTGCGCGGCGTCCAGCTAAACGGCATTGATCCTCAGACAGAATCTCAAGTTAGCGACGTCGCAAAAAACATGAAGATCGGACAGCTGTCCGACTTAAAGCCCGGGGAATTCAAGATCATACTCGGCACGGACTTAGCCAGGATCCTCGGCGTGATTCCGGGAGAAAAGGTCAACGTGATGGTGCCTCAGGGACAGTTCACGCCGGCCGGAACCATGCCTCGCATGCGCCAGTTCACGGTCGCAGGCGTCTTTAATTCCGGCCACTACGAGTTTGACAGCGCAATGAGCTTCATCAATCTCACGGACGCCGAAAAACTCATGCGTACTCTAACACCTGGAGGCATTCGACTGAAGCTCGCCAACATGCAGGATGCACCGAGAGTCGCCGCTGAACTCAATAATCAAATGCCGCCTGGTCTTTTGGCAACCGATTGGTCTCGTCAGAATCGGACTTGGTTTGCGGCCGTTCAGGTCGAAAAACGCATGATGGGCATTATTTTGTTCCTCATCGTTTTAGTCGGAGCCTTCGGTCTTGTTTCTTCCTTGGTGATGACCGTCAACTCTAAACGCAGCGACATCGCAATCCTTCGAACCCAAGGTGCAACGCGCGGCTCAATCATGCGCATCTTTATGGTTCAGGGCGCTTTCATCGGGACGGCCGGCGTGCTGATCGGTGTGGGCCTCGGTTTGCTCATTGCCTGCAATGTAGGTTCAATCGTGGGTGCCATCGAGCAGCTCTTCGGTGTCCAGTTCCTGCCCAAAGAAATCTATTTCATCTCCGCAATGCCAAGTGATCCTCGTGCATCCGACGTGATCCCCATTGCCGTCTTTTCTTTCCTGCTGGCTCTTGCGGCAACCGTCTATCCGAGCTGGAGAGCGGCAAACATTCAACCGGCTGAGGCACTGAGATATGAATAACAACGTCGTATTAAAGGCTGTCGGCCTGCAGAAAAGCTATAAAGAGGGCGGCCGACTTTTGCATGTTTTGAAAGACGTCAATCTGGAAGTTCACGAGGGTGAGTCGGTGGCAATCGTGGGCACGTCCGGCTCCGGAAAAACAACGCTCCTGCAGTGCATCGGCGGTCTGGACCGTTTTGATAAAGGTTTGATCGAAATCGGCGGAGAAAACATCGCCGAACTCTCCGAGCAGCGTTTAACCGAGCTGCGCAACCGCAGGCTCGGCTTTGTGTATCAGTTCCATCATCTGCTGCCGGAATTTACGGCCATGGAAAACGTGGCCATGCCGCTCAAAATCCGCCGCGAAAAAGCGTCTGTCGCTCAAAAGAGGGCTGAAAGCCTGCTCAACGCAATGGGACTTGCCGATCGCGCCGATCATCTGCCGAGCCAGCTGTCCGGCGGCGAACGTCAGCGTGTCGCTATCGCCCGAGCAGTCAGCGCCTCCCCGCTGTGTCTTTTGGCCGATGAGCCTACCGGCAACCTGGACGGCGAGACGGCTGAGGTTGTCATCGACTACCTGCTCAAATTGTCGTCCTCTCAGGGCTTGGCCCTGGTCATTGTGACGCATGATCCTGATATTGCCGCGCGATGCGATCGCGTTGTGCGTTTAAAGAACGGCTGCATCTTGCCAGAGGAAAATTAAATGCTTCGCTGGATTGACACCCATAACCATCTGTTCGTTCTCTCGGAAGAACAGCAGAAAAAAGAAGTTTGGGAGGCCCGCCGGCTCGGCGTCGTCTCTTCTTTGGTGTGCGCGGGCGGTGTCGATAATCTGGAAGATGCCCGGCGCTGTGCGTATGAACAAGACCAGGCTTACGCGTGCGGCATTCATCCGCTTTACATCAGATCTTCCTGGAAAGAAGATCTGACAGCGTTGGAAGCCTTCCTGGAAGAGCATCAAGATGATCCTCGTTTAGCTGCGGTGGGCGAGTGCGGTCTGGATTTTTCTGCTGCCTGCAGCGTTCCGCATGACGTTCAGGAAGAAGTTTTTTCTGCTCAGTTAAAGTTTGCCCGTAAGTACGGCTTGCCGCTGAGTCTTCACGGCCGTGAAGCGATGGATATCGTCCTCAAATACATTCGTCGTTTGCCGCCGCAGCTCGGAATCATTCACGCCTTTAACGGAAGCATGGCTCAGGCGCAAGCGTTCCTGCAAAATGGTTTTAAGCTGGGCTACGGCGGAGCAATGACGTACGACGGCTCGAAACGTATTCGCAAAATCTTGTCCGAGCTTCCTGATGATGCTTGGGTCCTGGAGACGGATTGTCCGGATATGCCCCCGAGCTGGGTGCGGGAACAAAATCAGGAGAACCCCGAAAGCGCGCGGCTCGCTACGGCGCGCTTGCCGCGGAGTTAAGAAATACGCCTGTGAAAAAAATCTCGGAGCAGAGCATTCAAAACACGCTTAAAGCGATCCCGAAATTCAGAGTGTTAATTTCTGCCTCCCGAGACGAAAAAAGTCCTTTTGTTTCCTAAAAGAAGCCTTTTGCTTGGCTAATATAAAGACTGTCTCGACGATCACGGTCGCCGAGTCGGGAGAATTTGTCCTCATAAATTGCCAAGGCCGGAAATGACATCCGGGTCTTCGGCAAAAACTCATTCTTTTAGGAAATTAACGTGAAGCGAATTTTAGTGGCTGTCACCGGTCCCGACAGCTTCGGTGTTGTTTACACAACCTCCGATACTCTGAACAAACTCGGCTGCTCCATTATAGATATGGATCAAACGACGGTGAGAAACGAATACTCCGCCATCATGATCGTGGATAAACCGGAGAGTGTTGGCGACGACGAAGTCGCAAAGATTATTAAAGAAGCACTGAAGGGCAAAGGCTTCGATATGTCCGTCCTCGTCCGTGATTACGTTCCGGGCGAAGCTACCGTTACCCAAGGTGAACCGTTCGTTCTGACCGTGGACGGTACCGACAGCAGGGATATTCTGACGGCGTTTACCAGAGTGTTTTATGAAGGCCGCATCAACATCGACAGTTTCAGAACGATTGAAGTAAAACTGGACGATGCCGGCAACCCTCTGCCGCAGCCGCGTGTTCTTCTGGTGTTTGAAGTCACTGTTCCTCCCGAAGTGGACAGAAAAGCTCTGAGCAGAACTCTTTCCGACATCGCCCACGACCGTCATCTTTCCATGAGCATGCAGCACCGCCGAATTTTTGAAGCGGTTCATCGTGTGTCTATCGCTTAATTCAAAAAGGAATCAATCAAATGCTTACAGAACGCGAGGTCATCTCCACGCTGGATATGCTCAGAAGCGAACATTTGGATGTTCGTACCGTGACCCTGGGCTTGAACTTATTCGATTGTGCAAGTGATAACTTCGACACTTTCGCTTACCGCGTCCGCTCCAAAATTAATCGTCATGCCAAGAACCTCGTTGCCATCTGCAACGAAGTCGGCGACCGCTACGGTATTCCCGTTGTCAATAAGCGTATTACGGTCTCTCCGATCGGAACCGTCTGTGCCGGATACAGCCGTGACCAGATGGTCAAGGTCTGCAAACTCTTAGACGACTGCGCCACCGACGCCGGCGTCGACTTCTTGGGCGGCTTCGGCGCCTTGGTCGAAAAAGGCATCACGCCGGGAGAAAGAAACCTGATTGATGCGCTGCCTGAAGCTTTGGCAACCACGAACCACGTTTGCTCTTCCATCAACGTCGGCCGCACTCGCACCGGTATCAATATGGATGCTGTCAAACTTATGGGCCATAGAGTGCTCGATGTTGCTGCCGCTACCGCAGACCGCGACGGTCTCGGCTGCTGCAAACTGGTTGTCTTCTGCAATATTCCGGAAGACGTACCCTTCATGGCCGGCGGCTATCTTGGCGTCGGCGAAGCTGATGCGGTGATCAGTGTCGGTGTTTCCGGTCCGGGCGTTGTGAAAAAAGCAATTGACCGCGCCGTTCGCAGAAGGGGCGAGCAGGTCTCGATCACAGAAATTGCTGAAATCATTAAGACCACTGCCTTTAAGGTGACGAAGGTCGGTCAGCTGATCGGTACTGAAGTTGCCGAAAAAATGAACCTGCCTTTCGGTGTGGCCGATTTGTCCTTAGCTCCGACCCCCGAAGTCGGAGACTCCGTCGGTGAAATCTTCCAGAGCGTCGGGTTGTCTTCTATCGGCGCACCCGGCTCTACAGCCGTCCTTGCTATGCTGAACGACGCGGTGAAGAAGGGCGGTGTCTTTGCTTCCTCTTCCGTCGGCGGTTTGTCCGGCGCCTTCATTCCCGTGAGTGAAGATGCGGCCATTGCCGATGCCGCCTCTAAAGGCCTCCTGACACTCGAAAAACTCGAAGCCATGACCTGTGTTTGCTCCGTCGGTCTCGATATGATCGCGATCCCGGGCGACACGCCGGCTGACGTCATCTCCGCCATCATCGCCGACGAAAGCGCGATCGGTATGATCAACGCTAAGACAACGGCTGTTCGTCTCATCCCTGTTCCCGGTAAGACGGTCGGCGAACGTGCCGAATTCGGCGGTTTGCTCGGCGGTGCCGATATTATGGCGGTTCAGAAGGGTTCCGCAGCCGGCTTTATCAATCGCGGCGGACGCATTCCGGCTCCGATCCACAGTTTCAAGAACTAACAAAAGGAAACCGCTATGCCCGAGATTAAACGTATCGAGGCCGGACGCCGTTTCAGTGAGGCGGTGGTCTGTGACGGAGTAGTCTATATCTCCGGACAAGTGGATCTGGCCCGTAACCGGGATCCGAAAGTACAGACGGCAGAAGTGCTCAAAACAATCGATGATCTGCTTGCAAAAGCCGGATCCGATAAGGAGCATATTCTTCGCTGCACTGTCTACCTTTCGAACATGGGTTACTTTTCCGAAATGAATCAGGCCTGGGAAGAATGGGTGAGCAAATCCAATCCTCCGGCCCGATCCGTCCTTGAGTCTGCGCTTCCTGATCCGTCTTGGAAAGTACAGATTTCAACAGTCGCAGTTGTAGTGGATTAACGCGCCGAAATTTAGACAAATCAGACAGATTCGGTAAAATTACGCATCCTTTTGTAGAAGGTGGTTTCTGTATCAGGACTGCCTTCTTTTGTTTAGTGGTAGAAGAATGGAAGAATCTGCTCCGACTCTTAATTTGGCTGATGTCCGTCGTACCATTGAGCCTCTTTACGAGGGTCAGAAACTTTTCACCGGCGAGTCCGTAATGGCTCATGCCGAGGGCGTCGTGGATATCCTTCGCGGCATTCGCGATGACGATGACCTTTTGGCAGCAGCCTATCTTTTTTGTGTTTGGAACCAACTCAAAAATCCGAAAGAATGGCTGACCAAACACTTCGGAAAACAAGTCTGCGAACTCGTCGCAAATCTCAAAGTCGTTATTGACGTGAGCGAGAAGGCCCGCTCGCGCGAGGGAGAGGCACGCATCAGTCAGCAGCCTGATGCCGTACGCCGTTTGCTGCTCGCTCTGTGTACCGATCTCCGCGTGGTATTGCTTCGCTTGGCTTCGCGTCTTCAGACGCTGCGCTATTTCGCAGCGACCAAAGCTCCGGGTGCAAAAGAATACGGTGCCGAAACTTTGGCGCTTTACGCTCCGCTTGCCAACCGTTTAGGTATTTGGCAGATGAAGTGGGAGCTTGAAGATCTGTCTCTGCGCTTTACCGAACCGGAAGTTTTTCACACGATCGCCAATAATCTTGAAGAAACCCGTGAGGAGCGTGTTGCTTCTATTCAGGAAGCAGTACGCCGAATTCAGGCATTACTGGCTTCCCGCGGAATTCAGGCGTCTGTCTCCGGACGTCCGAAACACATCTATTCCATCTGGAAGAAGATGTGCAAGAAGAACTTGAAGTTCGAACAGCTCTTTGACGTTCGAGCCATCCGCATCATCGTGGATTCCGTAGAAAAGTGCTACGAGACGCTTTCGCTGATCCAGGAATCTTTCGAAGTTCTTTCTAAGGAATTCGACGATTACATTGCAAAACCGAAACCCAACGGTTATCAGTCTTTGCACACCGTGATTGTCGGCTCCAGAGGTAAACCGCTCGAGATCCAGATCCGAACCCGCGCGATGCACGAGTTCGCAGAACTCGGTGTGGCCGCGCATTGGCGCTATAAAGAAGGCTCCAAACGCAAGGCCGGCGAACATGAAGAAGATCGTGTGGCTTGGCTGCGCCAGATGCTGGCTTGGAAGAGTGACGTTCAAGCTGCTCCGACCCCGGAAGCTGCGAAAGACGAACATATCTACGTTCTGACGCCGCAGGGCAAAGTCCTTGACCTTCCGGCCGGCAGTACGCCGATCGATTTCGCCTACCTTCTGCATACCGAACTCGGCCACCGCTGCCGCGGCGCCAAAGTTGACGGTGTGATGGTTCCGCTGAATACCAAACTTCAGAGCGGCCAAACAGTTGAGATTATTGCGGCAAAAGTCGGTGCTCCGAGCCGAGACTGGTTAAACCCGGACTTAGGCTTTACGGCTTCTCCCAGATCTCGCACGAAGGTTCGTCAGTGGTTCAATGCTCAGGAAATGGAGCAGGCGGTCACAGCCGGCCGAGAAAAAATTGACAAGGACTTGGCACGCTTGGGTAAAACCGCTGTCAAGCTTGAGGATTTGGCTAAGCGTTTAGGTTTCAACACTGTCGATGATCTGTGTTTGGCTGCCGGAAAAGACGAACTCGGTCAGAAAGCGATCGAAAACGTTTTAGCACCTCGTCCGCAGAAGAATCCGCAGGAAGAAGAAAAGCTGGAAACCGCGGCTCCGAAGAAAACCTCCGAGCACGAGAAAGGCAAGATCCTGGTGGTGGGCGTTGACTCACTGCTGACTCAGCTGGCTCGCTGCTGTCATCCGGTGCCGCCTGATGAGATCGTCGGTTTCGTGACCCGCGGACGCGGCGTAACGGTGCATCGCGCCGACTGTCCGAACATTCGTTCTTTGGACGAAGAAGGCAGAGATCGTTTGATTGAAGTCTCCTGGACGCAGGACGAATCTTCCGTTTTCCCGGTCCAGATTTTGGTGATCGCAGCTGACCGTATGGGCTTGCTCAAAGATATCTCTGAAATCCTTTCTCGGGAAAAACAGAGTATTTCTGCGATGCAGACCGTTCGCGTGAAGGGTGACGTGCACATGACGTTCACGATCGAAATCCACGGTAAGGACGATTTGAATCGTACTTTGGCCGCGATTCGCGAAGTTAAAGGCGTGTTTTCAGCAAGAAGAACGTAAGAGTTTGCAACAGCCATGCGATCGACTTGCACAACTAAAAAAATGACTGTATAGTTTCGACTTCTTCAGGCACGTAGCTCAGCTGGTTAGAGCATCACCTTGACATGGTGGGGGTCGTTGGTTCGAGTCCAATTGTGCCTACCAAGATTTCGCCCGGTAGCGTAAGCTCCCGGGCATTTTCGTCTTTGCGGTTTATTCGGCCTTGCGGACGGCGGGTGCGGCGGCTTGCTTGCCGTTTTGCTCGCGGATGATCGTCATTGCTGAAGCGACCATCGAACCCATGTCGGCGAGATTGGCCGGAAGAAGCAGCGTATTGCCTTCCTTAGCAATTTTTCCGAAAGCTTCCACATACTTTTCTGCGACCTGAAGGTTCACCGCCTGCATGCCCTGCGGCTCGCTGATGGCTTGCGCAACGGCACGGATGGCTTCTGCCTGCGCTTTAGCAACGGCTTCAATTGCACGAGCTTCACCTTCGGCCTTGTTAATGGCAGCTTGCTTTTCGCCCTCGGACTGGGCGATCATGGCCGCTCTTTCGCCTTCTGCAATATTGATTTCTTTTTGCTTCTGGCCTTCCGAAGTGGCGATGACCGCGCGTTTTTCTCGCTCTGCCGTAATCTGCAGCTGCATCGCGCGCAGAATCTCTTTCGGCGGCGTCAGATCCTTAATTTCATAACGCAGAACCTTCACGCCCCAGGTCTGGGCGGCTTCGTCCACGGCCTGGACGACTCTAGCGTTGATCTCTTCACGTTCTTCGAACGTTTTGTCGAGCGACATCGTACCGATAACGCTTCTGAGAGATGTCTGCGCAAGCTGTGTAATGGCCATCACAAAGTCGGACGTTCCGTAGCTGGCAAGTTCCGGATTGGTGACCTGAAAGTAGAGGACGCCGTCCACCTGCAGCTGAGTGTTGTCTTTGGTAATGCAGATTTGGCTCGATGTGTCCATCGGAATTTCTTTGAGCGTCTGGCGATAGGCAACGCGATCGATAATCGGAATGATGAAATTCAGGCCCGGCTGAAGCACGGTGTGAAATTTTCCGAATCGTTCGACGACCCAGGCTTCCTGCTGAGGAACGACGCGAACCGATTTTGCAATGAAGATGACGGCAAAAACTGCCAGCACCATGATGAATACGGCGAACCCTCCGATTGCTTCCATATTATTTCTCCTGTGTGAGTTTGATAATTAAAGTATTTCCGCTCATCCCGACGATCTCCCAAAGGCCTGGAACCATCGGTGAACCTTTTTCCGGTTTGGCATCCCAGACGGTTCCGCGATAGAAAACTCGAGCTTTGCCGTTTTCTTTCCATTCCTTGACTTCGACGGAGTGTCCGTCGTTGATGTGCTGCAAATGGTCGGCATCCGTGCTTACGGAGTTTTTCCTTTTCCGATAGGACAGATAAACACAGCCGGCAATGGCAAAGACGGCAAACGCGAGCAGCTGAAACAGTATCCCTGCTCCGATCACGGCAAAGATAAAGGCGGCCAATGCGGCTACAGCAATAATGAGCAGGTAGATCGTGCCGAGAAGAATGTCGGCGCCGGCTAATACGACGGCTCCGATCAGCCATAAATAAATCATAGAAAACACTTATAGCTCCTTTAGGCTTTGTCCAGAGGCGCAATAACACCGTCTAATCCGGCGAGTACGGACAGCATCAGAATGGACTTCTGTTCGCAGGCATGGACGCCTTTCGGGTTGAACCATTCTTTAAGCGTATGGGTTCCGTATTCTTCGCCGCCGCGTCCGAGTGTCACGGCAGGGATGCCGCGCTCAATGGACATGTTGGTATTGGTGCACCCGCCGGGCAAGAATTTGTAATTTCTGCCGACCGCCTGAGTGGCTAGTTTGGCAAGCTGAATAATCGGAGCGTCATCCGGCTGAGTTCCGGCCGGGACGTCCAGCGTCTTTTCGATCGAAAGACTGAGACTGGGTTCTCCTTCGCTGCCTTCTTTTTCTTGTTCGATTTCAACGCCTCCGCGGATGGCTTGATAGATTTGTTCTTCTACTTCATTCAGTGCAGCCTGAGAATTTGAACGAGCATTGATCTTGAAGACTGCTTTCTGAGCGATGGCGTGAATTGCTTGACCGCCTTCGATCAAACTGACGGTCAAGGTTGTCTTAGGATCTTTCGGCGGAACGATCTTGGCGATTTCCGCGATGGCCAAGCCTGCGGCATGGATGGCGCTGACGCGTTCGCACGCTGTCCACGCGTGACCGCCCGGGCCTTCAATCGTGACCTCAAGGTCGATCATGCCGGTGGCGTTGGCGTAAAAAATTTCTGCCGTCGCGCCGTCAATAGAAATTGTGGCCAGCAGTTTGGTTTTGTCTTTGAGCTGGTCAAGCGTCCAGGCCATGCCTTTCATGCCTCCGAGACCTTCTTCGCAGACCGTACCGCAGAAGTAGATATCGTGAACGGGTCGAAGATTTGCCGCTTTAAAAGCTCTCAGAACCGCGAGGTTGGCGGCGATGGCGCGCGTATCGTCGCAAATGCCGGGGCAGTGGATACGTCCTTCGGCATCCGTCTCGATACCTTTAACGTCTCCGAAAGAGAACACGGTGTCTAAATGGCCTTCGAGTAAAACACTGCAGCCGGTGTTGCCGGTCCCATGCAGTTTGCCGATGACGTTGAAGTGCTCGTCCATGTAGATGTCATCTAACCCGGCTTCGCGCAGCATGCTGAGGTAACGCTCTGCTTTGGCCTTTTCGTGACCGGTCGGAGCTTCGATCAGTACGAGTTCTTTCTGATCACGAATCGTTTCTTCGAGATGCTCTTTCACATAGTCGAAAGCACGTTGTACGGAAGGGCTGGTTTTGACTGTTTCTACAGCTTTGACAATCTTGGGAGAGAAGTGTTCCATTTTCGGACCTTTTTGTAGTAATTGAAGATTTGGAATAGGTATCCTTGCAACATTCATATTAAGAAAATCGCATAAGGAGCGAAAGTGCTAATTTCATTTTTGACGCTGATTCTGTCGTTTTGCATCGGAATTCTGTCCGGCCTTTTTTTTCGGAAGAGAGTTCCTAATTTTCTCGGGGTGGTTTTGGCTTGTGTCATAGGTGCATTTATCGGTATCTTGGCAACCTACCTGATTCTCAAATTCCTCCTTTGGGTAGAAGTAATCGGCTCAGTGAATACCGATTGGTTTATTCGCCAATGTATTTGGCTTGCGGTTCTTGCGATTTTCGGCGTCATCCTGAGCGGGAAAGCGTTTAAGAATAAACCCGAGAAATAAGTTCAAACGCTAATGAACAGAAGGCTGAAAAGCTGAAAAAGTAAGGCGGGACTAAGCATTAGGCTCCGGTTAGACAGTAAAATCTATTTTTTATGTTCGGCCGGGCTTTTTGCGTCCGCGCTCGAACCAATCGAATAATTTGAAGAATTTTTGGAGAAAGATTAATGATCGAAGTAACTCTGCCCGACGGCTCCAAACGTGAATTCAATTCACCGGTTACCGTAGGTGACGTTGCAGCCTCTATCGGCGCCGGCCTCGCTCGCGCTGCTTTGGCAGGTAAAGTTAACGGCAAACTCGTGGACCTGTCTCACCCGATTACCGAAAACAGTACGGTTTCGATTGTGACTGACAAAGACCCTGAGGGCCTTGAGATCATTCGTCATTCGACCTCTCACTTGATGGCTCAGGCTGTCAAAGAGCTGTACCCGCAGGCCCAGATCACGATCGGACCGGTGATTGAAAACGGTTTTTACTACGACTTCTCTCTGCCGAAACATTTGACCAACGAAGATCTTCCGCTCATCGAAAAGAAGATGGACGAGATCGTTAAACGCGATCTTCCGATTGTTCGTGAAGAGATGGACCGCGACGAGGCCGTTAAATATTTCAACTCCATCGGCGAACACTACAAGGCCGAAATCATCGGCTCTATCCCTGCCGGTGAAACCATTTCTCTGTACCGTCAGGGTGACTATGTCGACCTTTGCCGCGGACCCCACGTCCCGAGCACCGGTCGCCTGAGAGTTCACAAGCTGATGAAACTTGCCGGCGCTTACTGGAGAGGTGACAGCAAGAACGAAATGCTGCAGCGAATCTACGGTACCGCCTGGGCTAAGAAAGACGATATGGCTGCTTACCTCCACATGCTGGAAGAGGCAGAAAAACGCGACCATCGCCGCCTCGGCAAAGAACTCGATCTCTTCCATTTCCAGGAAGAAGCTCCCGGCCTGATTTTCTGGCATGCACGCGGCTGGGCACTTTGGCAGCAGGTCGAACAATACATGCGCCGTGTTTACCAAGATAACGGCTATCAGGAGGTTAAGGCACCTCAGCTGTTAGACCGTTCTCTGTGGGAAAAATCCGGCCACTGGTCCAAGTACAAAGAGAATATGTTCACGACAGAGTCGGAAAACCGCTACTACGCACTGAAACCGATGAACTGCCCGGGCCACATTCAGATCTTCAACAGCGCCGTTCGTTCTTACCGCGATCTGCCGATCCGCTACGGTGAGTTCGGCGCTTGCCACAGAAATGAACCGTCCGGCTCTCTGCACGGTTTGATGCGCGTCCGCGGCTTCACTCAGGACGACGGACATATCTTCTGTACCGAAGATCAGATTCTTTCCGAATGCACTGCTTACACCAAGCTCGTTCAGAAGGTCTATGCCGACTACGGCTTTACGGACATCTCTTACAAGATTGCAACACGTCCGGAAAAACGTATCGGCGATGATGCAACTTGGGACAAAGCAGAAAAAGCTCTGATGGATGCTTTGGATGCTTCCGGCATCAAATATGACATCCTTCCGGGTGAAGGCGCATTCTACGGTCCGAAGATCGAATACCATCTGCGTGACTCCTTAGGCCGCGGCTGGCAGTGCGGTACGATCCAGGTTGACTTCCAGATGCCGTCTCGTCTCGGTGCCGAATATGTGACCGAAAGCAACGGCAGAGCCACTCCTGTCATGCTTCACCGCGCGATTGTCGGCAGCTTGGAACGCTTCATCGGCATGCTGCTCGAACACTATGCCGGTCAGCTTCCTCCGTGGCTCGCTCCGGTACAGGTCGCCGTTGCCAACATTACCGACGATCAGGCCGATTACGCTCAGGAAGTTGTTTCTATGCTCAAAAAGGCGGGTCTTCGCGCCGAAGCAGATTTGCGAAACGGCAAAATTACATATAAGATTCGCGAACTTAGCCTGCAGAAGCTTCCTTACATCCTCGTTGTCGGAGCTAAGGAAAAGGCAGAAGGTAAAGTCGCGGTTCGAGTTCGCGGCGGCAAGGATCTTGGCGCCATGAGCGTGGAAGACTTTATTAAGCTCGTTCAGGAAGATGTGGCCACACGCCGCAACGTGAACGAAATTGAATAACTAATTGGAGACGAAAATAGCTCAAGAACGTACACACCGGATCAATGGCGAGATCCGCGTCCCTGAAGTTCGCTTGACAGGTCTTGACGGCGAGATGATCGGTATCGTCAGGACCTCTCAGGCTTTAGCCATGGCCGAAGAGGCAGATGTTGACTTAGTGGAGGTCGCGCCGAACGCTCGTCCTCCGGTCTGCCGTTTGATGGATTACGGTAAATTCCGCTATCAGGAGCAGAAGAAGGCACAGGAACAGAAGGCCAAGCAGAAGGTCATTCAGGTCAAGGAAGTGAAGTTCCGTCCGCAGACGGATAAGAACGACTACGACACGAAACTTCGTGCTTTGACTCGTTTCTTAGCCGACGGCAATAAAGCAAAGGTCACACTGCGCTACAGAGGCCGTGAAATGGCTCACCAGGAATTTGGTACAGATCTCCTGAATAAAGTGAAGGAAGATTTGGCCGATATCGCTCAGGTCGAATCCTTTCCTAAACTTGAAGGCCGCCAGATGATTATGGTTCTGGCTCCTAAGAAAAAGAAATAATATTCTTACAAATTAATGATTTGTTTTGGAGTATTATTACGACCCTGCTTTCGGGCAGAAAATAAGTGAAACCAGGCTGAACAAGATCCTCAGTGTCTGAGGGCGCCTGCAATCATCTAATAAAAGGAACTTAGGCAAAATGCCCAAGATGAAAACTAAAAAAGCTGCGAGCAAGCGTTTTAAAGTTCGCTCCGGCGGCTCCATCAAGCGTGCACACGCTACCAAGCGTCATATTCTCACCAAGCGCACGACGAAGAACAAACGTCACCTGCGCGGCATGTTAACCATCAGCGAGTCGGATAAAAAAGAAATCCGCGCGATGATGCCTTACGCTTAATTTAGAGGAGAGAATAAGATGCCCCGAGTAAAACGTGGTGTAACGGCTCGTGCCCGTCATAAGAAAGTATTTGCGCTGTCCAAGGGCTTTACCCTTCGCCGCAATAATGTTTATCGTGTCGCTAAGCAGGCAGTTATGCGTGCCGGTCAGTACGCATACCGCGATCGCCGCAACAAGAAACGTGTATTCCGCCGTCTGTGGATTGCTCGTATCAACGCCGGTGCTCGTGCCAACGGCATGAACTACAGCCAGTTCATGAACGGCCTCAAGAAAGCCGGTATTGAACTCGACCGTAAAGTTCTGTCCAACATGGCCATCTTCGATAAAGAAGGTTTCGCCGCTGTTGTTGCCAAAGCTAAGGCTAGCCTTGCTTAATTAGCTTCAGACACGCAGGTTTCAAGCCGATTTCAGAGCTTTGAAACTGCTAAAATACCTACAAAAGCCTGGTTTGATATGCCAGGCTTTTGTTTTTTCAGGTTACTAAAAATCCAACTGACCCAATATGGAAGATCTCAGTCTAATCATTCAATCTGCCAAAGAGGCTTTTGATCAGGCCGCAACGCCGGCAGCCCTGGAAGACGCGAAAGCTGTCTATCTCGGCAAAAACGGTTCTTTGACAGCATTGCTGAAGGGGATGGCAAAACTGTCCATCGAAGAAAAACGCGCTCGCGGAGCCGAAATCAATAAAGCCAAACGTGAAGTCGAAACGCTGCTCAATAATCGACGCGAAGCTTTGGCCCGCGAAGAACTTAACCGTAAATTGACCTCTGAATCGGTCGATATCACATTGCCGGGCCGCACATTCGGCAACGGCGGTATTCATCCGGTCATGAGAACCTGGATGCGCGTTGAAGAAATCTTTAAAACCATCGGCTTTGATGTTGCCGACGGCCCTGAAGTTGAAAACGACTGGTACACCTTTACAGCCCTGAATAATCCTCCTAATCATCCGGCCCGCAGTATGCAGGATACGTTCTACGTTGACATGAAGGATGAAACCGGCAAGCAGCTTCCGTTGAGACCGCATACCTCTCCGATGCAAGTTCGCTATGCCCGTCAGCATAAGCCGCCTATTAAAGTTATCGCTCCCGGAAGAACCTATCGTGTGGACTCTGACGCAACGCACTCTCCAATGTTCCATCAGGTCGAAGGTCTTTGGATCGACGAAAACATCAGTTTTGCCGACTTGAAGGGCGTATACGTTGACTTCCTGAAGCGTTTCTTTGAAACGGACGACTTAATCGTTCGTTTCCGTCCGAGCTACTTCCCGTTCACTGAACCGAGCGCTGAAGTGGACATGATGTTCACCAGCGGCCCGAGAAAGGGAAAATGGCTGGAAATCAGCGGCTCCGGTGAAGTCCATCCGAATGTGGTCAGAAACTTCGGATTAGACCCGGAACGCTACATCGGTTTTGCTTTCGGTTCCGGCCTCGAAAGACTGACCATGCTCCGCTACGGAATCGATGACCTTCGTCTTTTCTTCGAAGGCGACCTCCGCTTCCTCAAACAGTTCAACTAATCGGCGAAAGGATAAAAATGTTATTTTCAGAAGAGTGGCTGCGCCATTACATCAATCCTGCCCTCAGCAGCGATGAGCTGTGCGAAACCCTGACGATGGGCGGCCTGGAAATCGAAGGCGCAGAACAGATTGCGCCGGCCTTCACCGGTGTGGTCGTTGCTCAGGTATTGACCTGCGAACAGCATCCGAATGCAGACAAACTGCATGTCTGCACGGTGGATATCGGTAAAGAGGAACCTGTGCAAATCGTCTGCGGTGCTCCGAACGTTAGAGCCGGAGTCAAGGTTCCGTGCGCTACCATCGGCGCCGTGCTTCCGGGCGACTTTAAGATTAAAAAGGCCAAACTCCGCGGTGTCGAGAGCAACGGTATGCTTTGCTCCAGCAGAGAATTAGGCATCAGCGAAGATCATTCCGGTCTGTGGATTCTTCCGGAAGACGCCCCTGTCGGTGAAGACATTCGCGTCTACGAACGTCTTGACGACAAGAAGATTGAAGTCAAAGCAACTCCGAACCGCGGTGACGCTTTAAGCGTGATCGGTGTCGGCCGTGATTTGAGAGCGCTGACCGGTGCCGAGCTTTCCCTCCCGGATTTCTCTCCGGTTCCGGCTACCTGTGACTGCGTTCACGAAGTACGCAATGAAGCTCCGGATCTTTGCGGACGCTTCGCCGGCCGTGTGGTCTGCGGCGTCAATGCTAAGGCTCCGACTCCTCAGTGGATGAAGGACCGTCTGGAGCGTTCCGGGCAGCGTTCGATTTCTGCATTGGTGGACATTTCCAATTACGTCATGCTCGAGCTCGGCCGTCCGACTCATATTTTTGACCTCGATAAGCTTGACGGTCCTCTGACCGTTCGCTGGGGTAAAGAAGGTGAGAAAGCCGAACTCCTTAACGGTCAGACTGTTGATATCGATCCGTACTTTGGTGTGATTAGCGATAACAACGGTATTGAAGCCATCGGCGGCATCATGGGCGGCGATCATGCTGCTGTTTCATTAGACACGAAAAATGTCTTTATTGAGGCTGCTTTCTGGTGGCCCAAAGCCATTCAAGGCCGCTGCAGAAAATTAAACTTCTCCACGGACGCTGCTTATCGCTTCGAGCGCGGGGTGGATTTCCAGTCCAACGTGGACCATATGGAATATATCACTCGACTGATTCTCGAGATCTGCGGTACCTCTGAAACGAAGGTTGGTCCGGTTGTCGACGAAATTGAAGAGCTTCCGGTTCGCGAGCCCGTTCGCATGAGAGCTGACCGCTGCAGAAAAGTTATCGGTGCAGATATCTCCGACGACAAAATGGCCGAGTGCTTTACTCGCTTAGGCTTCTCTTTCAAGAAAGAAGGAGACACATTCGTTGTGGATGCTCCGAGCTATCGCTTTGACATCGAGATTGAAGAAGACCTGATCGAAGAAGTTGCTCGCCTTTACGGTTATCAGAACCTGACGGAAATTCCTCCGCTGGCTCGCGTAGCCATGCTCGAACGTCCTGAAGCCAAACTCGACCGTCATGAACTTCGCAAGAAGATGGCCGGCTTAGGATTCCAGGAGCTGATTAACTACTCCTTCATCAGTGAAGAAGCGGAAGCAGACTTTGCCGAAGTTAAGGATCCGATTAAAGTTTTGAATCCGATCGCTTCCCAGATGGCTGTCATGAGAACACAGCTGATCTCCGGCTTGGTGGATCGTCTTAAGTACAACCTCAATCGTAAAGCCGACAGAGCAGCCTTGTTTGAATTAGGCCGTATCTTCAGACGTGATCCCTCCGTTAAGGGCTCCGACGCTGCCGTTGAAGGCGTGTATCAGCCGCTGCATCTTGCCGCTCTGGTATACGGCTCAGCTCGCCCGGCTCAGTGGGGAGAGAGGGCTAGAAACTTTGACTTCTTCGACTTGAAGGGTGCGGTTGAGATGCTGCTTCCGGGCCGCAACCTCCGCTTTGAAAAATCTAACCATCCTGCACTCCATCCGGGACGCGCCGCTACTGTTTATCTCGACGGCGAAGAAATCGGATTTATTGGAGAGCTTCATCCCGAGCTCGCTCATAAGTATGAGCTGCCGCATTCTCCGGTCGTCTTCGAGCTCAAGGAAGAAGCGCTTCTTGATGTCGGAGTTCCGGTCAACCGCAGCCAGTCTAAGTTCCAGCCGATGTCCCGCGACGTCGCCGTGTTTATTGACGATGCAGTTCCGGTTCAGAAACTGATGGACGCCGTTCGCAAGGCCGCGAAGAAAGATCCGCGCCTGCTGAGTTTGTCATCTTTCAAACTCTTTGATCTTTACAAACCTCAGGATGGTGCTAATGTAGGGAAGAAGAGCCTTGCGTTTAACATGTTGCTCCAGCGTCCGGATGCTCAGCTTTCTGAAGAAGAGGCTGACGAGGCCGTCGCCGCTGTGGTAGAAGCCCTCGCTAAAGAGGGCGCAGTCTTGAGAGATTAAGGGGAAGTCATGGCAAACATTGGTCCTGACAATTTTGAACTCGTCAAAGAGTTGCTTGGGGATAAGAACACAATGAACCGCAGCACGCTCGAAGAAGTTCTTTTCGAGGAGCTCGGTTTCAGCCGCGAGATGTCTCGAGTTTTTGTGACTCAGTTTTTCCAGACCATTTCGGATGTTTTAGCAACCGGAGAAGAGGTAAAACTCACGACACTCGGCAGGTTTGAAATCTGCGGCAGAGCATACAAAATGTTCTTTGACCCGGAGGCCAAGGAATGGTTTGACGCTCCGACCCGTTTGGATGTCTACTTTCATCCTTCCAAGAAACTGACGGACTTTATCGATTACAACCTCCGCCAAAAGGCTTGATAGCGGATGCCCAGAAAGAAAAAGCTTCCTGAATTGCCGCCGATACCTTCGAAAAGGTATTTTCCGATTCGGGAAGCGAGCTCACTTTGTGGTGTAAAAGATTATGTCCTGAGGTTTTGGGAAAAAGAATTTTCTCAGCTCAGACCGATGAAGCGCGGCAGCCAGCGTGCTTACCGCGCAAAAGATATTTTGATTGCCCGCAGAATACGGGAGTTGCTCTACGGAGAAGGCTATCGTATTGATGCGGCAAGAGAAATTTTGAATAAAGAAGACAGGGAAGCAAAAGCCGGCGCTTCGGCGCCGCAGCTTCCGGAAGCTTATCTACCCGGTTTTGATGGGGCCGGAGCGTTTGCTCAGCCGGAAATCGATTGGGACGAATTTGATTCTGTCGTCTATAACTTAGAAAAAATCGAAGAGTTTTTGCACAATTAAAAAAAATCGTGTAATATCACGGTTCTTGAGTCGGGGCGTAGCGCAGCCTGGTAGCGCACTTGCATGGGGTGCAAGGGGTCGCGAGTTCGAATCCCGCCGCCCCGACCACAAATTCTCGAAAGGTTGTCCAAGCGACAACCTTTTTGTTTTCTGCGGCTGTTACGGAGGAATTCAGCATGGCTTGTATTCTTTTTCCTTCACCAATCTTCGGGCCGGTTCATTCCAGACGCTTAGGCACTTCTTTAGGTATCAATCTCTTGCCGGCTGAAGCTAAAGTCTGTTCTTTTGACTGCGTGTACTGTGAATGCGGCTTTAATAAAGATCACGATGCTAAGCGCAAATTGCCTACGCGCGAAGAAGTCCGTACTGCGTTAGAAAAGAAACTCATCTATCTGCAGAAAACAGGAGTCGTACCCGATGTCTTTACGTTCGCCGGAAACGGAGAACCGACTTCTCACCCTGATTTTTACCTCATCATTGACGATACGATTGAACTTCGAGATCGTTATTTTCCCAACGCTAAAATCAGCGTCTTAAGCAATTCCACATTTCTGGCTCGCGACAGAGTAGTTAAAGCTTTAGCAAAAGTGGACAACCCGATTATGAAACTCGATACCGTGAACGCGGACTACATCAGGCGGATTGATCGTCCGAACGCCAAGTACGACGTAAAAGAAGTCATCGAAAAGCTTAAAAATATGCCGGTTCGTCCGATTATCCAGACGATGTTCATGAAAGGCGAGTTTGAAGGGCAGTCTGTGGATAATACGATAGACGAGTTTGTAAATCCCTGGATTGACGTGCTCGAAGAAATCAAGCCTCGGGAGGTAATGATTTATACCCTTGATCGCGACACTCCGGCTGCAGGGTTAAAAAAGGCGGACAAGGAGTCTCTTTGTAAAATTCGAGATAAACTTGAAAAAAGAGGTTTCCGCGTCATGGTAAGTGTTTAAGGATAAACACTTAATTTTGAAATTTATGTCATTTTTGTCATAAAGCTGTCATATTAAGTTACTAAATTGGAAGGTGATTTCATAACAACCTTTGAGGACTAAATGCCTGAATCTCTTCCGATGAAAACTCGTCTTTTATTAGCCGGGGCTTCTCTCCAATTGATCTCCCTTGCTAAAAAGTCTGAGAAAAAAGAGAAGAAGCAAAAAGTCGTTACTGTATCTGCAGGAATGACCTTGTCTAAGGCCACGGCGAACGCCTGAATCCACAAACAATTATTTACTAAGTCATTAAAAAGTCGACAAAAACAGTTGACTTTTTTTGAAATATGACATATAATATATATGTCTATAATTTAATTGGTGGAAAAATGGCTGTCAGCAAGGAAATCCTCGACCTTATTCCTGAAGGTTGTAAGGTCAACTGGAACGAGAAACAACAACGCTTCTATGTTTACAAGTCCACCTATTACTACAGTAAGGAACACAAAAGATCTCGTGAACAACGTACCCAGGTCGGTACGATCGTTAACGGCGTATTTACTTATGCCAAAAGCTACCTGCTCAAACAGCAAATCAAGGATTTGAAGCAGGAGGTTAAGGCTTCGACTGCAGATGTGGTTAACAAAACCTCTGAGATTCTGTCCGATGAGATCGCCGATCCTCGTCAGGCTGCGAAGGTTCAATACCCTTTGGCCTACGTGTATTTGGTCGCTTTGCTCAGCTCCCTGTCCGGGCAGACAAGCTGTGTACAAATCGCTGATTATTGGAGCAACCATCGGGCGGCTCTGGAAACCGTATTCGAAGACTTTCCCAAGCAGGATATTTCTCACGATACTGTTCGCCGTCTTCTCATGCTGATAGATCCTGAACAATTTCAGAGCTTTTACGGCAGACTCGTAGAACCGCTGCTTCATAAATTTACTTCTCGAATTGTTGCAGTGGACGGTCAAGCGGTTAAAGCCTCCAGAAGAGGTGGTGAAAGAGCCGGTAAATACATCCTTACCTTCTATGACACTGAAAATGGAATTGCATTAGGACAAAAGCTCATCGGAAACAAGGAAAACGAGATCACGCACGCCGCCTCAATGGTTGAGGGACTCGATTTGGCAGGATGTATTGTTACGGCCGATGCGCTAAATACACAGGAAAAGTTTGCTTCAGCTTTAATCCAAAGAAAGGCAGACTACTGCCTTGCGGTGAAGCAGAACCACAAATCCTTGTTCTATGACATACAGTTAAGCTTTGTGGACCGCACCGAAACTCGTACCGTGGAGATCGAAAAAGTCGAACTTGGACACGGAAGAATTGAGACAAGAAAGATTTCTGTGCTTCCGGGAAGCTGCCTGCCCGCAGCCTTATTAAAGAAGTGGATCGGACTGGATGAAGGAACGATCATTAAAGCTACGACAGAGAGCGTTAACAAGACAACAGGAGAGATCAGTTCTCTTGATCGCTACTACATCAGCTCCCTGAACTTCTTAAATACCCATATCGCAGAACAATGCGCCAGAGCCGTTAGACGCCATTGGGGAGTTGAAAACGATCTCCACTACGTTCTGGATGTTAACTTCTACCAAGATAGGACACAGTGCAAAAACGCTAACTACCTGCAAAACAGAGTCCTCTTGAATAAATGGGCGCTCGGGATGATCAGGAAACTTCAAAAAGAAGAGGAAACTGAAACCGGCAAAGAGGCTAGAAGCGTGAAGCGAATCATGGCCAAGCTGCAGTCTCCGACAGCAGCTCTGGAGGCGTTGACTACGCTAATTAACAAATAATTTCATGCGTAGCCCGTGGTAATGCAAGTCTACAGAGTTACTTCCGACGGCGTTGTTTCTAATAAAGCTGTTAAACGAGCCGATTTTCTAAATGAATTTAGAAACACTCCACCCGCTCTGATCGGAATGGAAGCCTGCGGCGGCTCACAACATTGGGCTCATGAGCTGCAAAACCTTGGCCACACGGTTCGTCTTATGCCGCCAAAGTTGGTAAAACCGTACGTAACAGGGTTAAAAAATGACAAAAACGATGCACGCGGTATCTATACAGCCCTCGTGATGGGCGTGCGTGAGGTGCCGGTTAAATCTGCTGCGATCCGAGACCTGGCTCTTCTGCAAACGATGAGAACGAAGCGCCAAAGAGAAAAAGTCGCAAAAATCAACCACATAAGAGGCATCTTGACGGAATACGGGCTGGTTATGGGAAAAAGCGTAAATGCATTCCTAGCAAAGGCCGGGTCTTTAATTGTCGAGCTAAAGGAACGAGCTGACGTAAGCCCATATATTGTTTCTGAGCTGACTGCTCTTTTCCATGAAGTTAAGGAGGCGATGGCGAAAATCAAAGAACTGGAAACGAGCATCGAGTCCATCGCAAAGACTCTTAAGCAGTATGAACTATTCCGGTCTGCGCCGGGAGTTGGACCAATAACGGCAGCCACGATGTTGGTTTTGCTTTGTAATCCGGAAGCTTTTAAGAACGGAAGAGAATTTGCTGCGTATATTGGATTGGCACCGAAGAAAAACGTTGTTACTCATATTCCAAAGAAATATGAATGTAACAATGAGGTCAGGGCTCTTCTAGTTCAGTGTGCTCATGCCATCTGCAGGGGAAAGCACAAATCCGACTGGGTTTCTTCAATCTTGGCGAGAAAACCAAAAAAAGTAGCCATTATTGCCGTTGCAAATAAGCTTGCCAGACAATTATGGATTATGGCTAAGAAAGGGGAGAAGTTTGAAAGACGCTTCATCTTAGCCGCCGTATAGAGAAATCGATGAATAACACCGCTGAAATTTTTTGATGTCAAACCGGTTACGCCGGCCCCTGAATGACCTGATCGGGCTTGTTGTCTTAAGAGACAGAGCAAAAAAATAGGATCAGGGGTTGGTACTTCATCATGGCGGCCGCCCAATGAACTGTGGTGCGGGAAATTGGCGCCGAATAAGAAAGCAGCAGCTATCTGCATTATCGATAACCGACAGTCAGAAATGAAAGCGGAAGAAACAAGTTAAGGAAGCTCTGTAAAATGCTTGATTCTTCCCAATGGCCTTTAGAGACTTA